>FSSH01000058.1_pt1 | contig 222828 bp, 224 predicted proteins | sample 1166101 | NCBI WGS metagenome assembly FSSH01 (sample SAMEA32972668, study PRJEB13176) | freshwater metagenome | biome: Drinking water system; feature: Biomass in drinking water that filtered by 0.45 um membrane; material: drinking water | place: USA | collected 2012-12-20 | depth 0 m
TAGCGTCCGACTCCACCGACATTGTCGTAAACGGCTTCCGCAAGAGCGTGCAGAGTTCGATCGATGCCAAGCGTCGTTCGGATTTCATCGTCGATGTGGTGACTGCCGACGATATTGCAGGGCTGCCCGACGTATCGATCGCCGAATCGCTCGCGCGTCTGCCAGGCGTCACCTCGCAACGCACCGGCGGCCAGGCGAGTGCGATCAACATTCGCGGCCTTTCGCAGGATCTCGTTTCGGCAACGCTCAATGGGCGCGAACAGGTGGCGACCAGCGGCAACCGCGTGATCGAATTCGATCAATATCCGTCGGAACTGATCAACCAGGCTGCTGTCTACAAATCGCCGCTCGCCAGCCATATTGAGGGCGGTATCGCCGGCAAGGTGGAGCTTAAGACAGTTCGCCCGCTCGACATCACCACCGATGTGAAGGGGTCGTTCAACGTCCGCGGCCTGTATAATGACCGCGCTGGCCAAAACACCGACGTGTCGGAATTTGGCTATCGCGTGTCGGGCTCCATCCAGACCAAGCTGCTCAACGATACGCTTGGTTTGGCGCTCGGCTATTCGCGGCTGTATCAGCCCAACGTTGCCACCCGCTTCGTCCAGTTCGATTTTCCGGTGCCTGGCACTAATGGCTCGCCGTCGGTCGATTTGAACGGCAACGGCAGGCCCGAATCCCGCAATTTTGGGTTCGAAGGCATTCAGTTTGGCGGCCAGGAAACCCGCGATGCCGGCATTGCCGTCGTCCAGTGGGAACCAAGTGATCGGGTCCACGTGCTGATCGACGGCTATTATTCGCGCTTTAATTCAGACGTGAACCGTCGGGGTTTCCGGGTCTTTAACACCCAGAGCGGCGGGAATCAGATCCTCAACCCAGTCATCGTCAACGATGCACTGGTCGGCGGTCGCTTCATTAACCAGACCGGTGGTGCGGTTGGCACCGAGTTGGTTAACCAGGACGAAAGTCGGCGCGACGAACTTTATACGATCGGCGGCAATTTCGCTTATGACTTTACTGACCGCGTAACCCTTGCGGTCGATGTTGCCTATTCGAGCGGCTCGAGCGATTTCAACAATGCCGGCATCAACCTGCGTCCCTACAGCGCGACACCTACCGGCCTGCAACGCACGGACGGTGTTGGACCAATTATCGTCGATTACCGGCTGAACGGTACGCGGCTGCCGACGATCAACCAGATCAGCACCAACTTTACCGATCTGACGGCTGCGGGCGGCGGGTTCCTGCTCGATGGCCAGTTTCTGGTGCCGCAGGCCGATCGGGATCGGCTGTTCACCGTGGCAACCGACCTTGTCGTGTCGTTGGATGAATCGAGCGTCTTCGACAAATTGCGCTTTGGCTTTCGCTATGCTGATCGGCGCGGCGACCGCACGGTTACCTCCTTCAACACCTTTGGCATTCCCGGTTCACCGCGCGAAGTGCCATCCAGTCTGGTGACGATCAGCGGATTCCGCGGTGCCTATGCCGCTGCGGGGCTTCCCAATTTCGGCGTTGTCGATATCAACGGCGCCTTCAACCTGGCGTTCGGCAATTCGTTCGGATCGCGCCAGCCAACCGATCAGATCGCGTTCGATTTCACACTCGATCAGAGCTTCCGGATCGATGAGACCACCTATGCCGGCTATGGTCAGGTTGATTTCGCCACGGTCCTTGGCGGGTTGAACTTTCGCGGTAATTTCGGCCTTCGGGTGATCAATACCGATCAGAGTTCGACGGTGTTTTTTGCTGACCCGTTGCTGAGGGATAACCCCGCCACGCCGCCACCCGCGCGCGAAAATCGCCGGTTTGTAACGCGCGGCGCCAATTTCACTGACTTCCTGCCTTCCGTAAACGCCATCCTTGAGCTCAGCCCGACGGATCTGGTCCGTGTCAGCTACAGCAAGCAGATTTCGCGCCCCCGCTTCCAGGAACTGCGCGCATCGATCAGCGTGAACACCGGTGCGGATGGCAATACCAGCGGCGGCGGCGGTAATCCGCAACTCGCTCCATTCCGCGCCAATCAGGTCGATTTCAGCTACGAACATTATTTCGGCAACAGCGGTGTGTTCGCGGTGGGCGCCTTTTATAAGGGGCTGGGATCGTACATCATTAACGGGACGATCCCCCAGTTTAACTTCCCCGCCAACGGCGTGACCCCGCCGCCATTCATCAATTCGCTGGGCGCGCAGGTGCCCGGCAATCCGATCGGCAGCTTTTCGTCACCAATCAACGGCAGTGGTGGCTTTGTTTACGGTATCGAAGTGCAGTTCACCAAGAGCTTCGTCGAACTGCCGGCACCGTTTGATGGCCTCGGCGTTCAGCTCAACTATGCCTATAGCGACAGCGATCTGAACTTCCCGAGCTCGACCAGCGGCCAACCGATCAACCTGCCGCTGCCCGGCCTGTCCAGCCATGTCTTCAACCCGATCGTGTTCTACGAAAAGGACGGCTTTGGTATCCGCGGCAGCGCGCGGCATCGCTCTGGGTTTGTGAGCCCGCAGATCGGCATTAGCGAACTGATCCTGACGAGCACGCCAGAGACCATCTTCGACGCTCAGATCTCTTACCTGTTCCCCAAGAACAGCTTCCTGTCGGGCCTGAAACTGCTTGCCCAGGCAAATAACCTGACCGACGAACCGACGCGCACCTTTTTCGGGCAAACCGCGCAAACGGGCACGATCCAGAACTTCGGCCGGACATTCTATATCGGCGGAAGTTTCTCATTCTGATCAGAGACAGGGTCGCCGCCGGTGCACGCTCATGCTGTGCACCGGCGGCGACCCTGATATATGCGTGCCGGGCGTTGCGTCGGCCAGACAAGGCTGAAAAGGTAGGACTATGGGAAACCGCTTCCGTCCGAGCCGCCGCCTAGGCAAAACTCTTGGTTTCTTGCCGATGGTCGGCGCGACAGTACTCGCGCTGCTCCTGCAACCAGCGCTAACCCAACCGGCATTGGCGCAGCAGAGCCCGGCTCCGGCACCCGCACCATCGTATCGCGATCGCCTTCCGCAAGACGAGATCATCTATTTCCTGCTGCCCGATCGCTTCGAAAATGGTGACACGTCCAACGACAAGGGTGCGCTGAAGGGGGATAGGCTGGTCACTGGCTATGATCCGACCGCCAAGGGCTTCTATCACGGCGGCGACCTGAAGGGCGTGACCAAGCGGCTCGATTATATCCAGGCGCTGGGCGCGACCGCGATCTGGGTGGGGCCGATCTTCAAGAACAAGCCGGTGCAGGGTCCGGCGGGAGATGAATCAGCGGGTTATCACGGCTATTGGATTACTGATTTCACCCAGGTTGATCCGCATCTGGGCACCAATGCCGATTTCAAGGCGCTGGTCGATGCAGCGCATGCGCGCGGCATGAAGGTGTATATGGATATTGTCGTCAATCACACGGCTGACGTCATCCAATATCGCGACTGCCCCGGCAATTGCGCCTATCGCAATAGCGCCGACTTTCCTGCGAGCCGTCGCGGCGGCCTCAACGGGGCACCGATCAACCCCGGCTTCCAGGGCGAAACGGTCCAGACAGCGGAAAACTTCGCCCAGCTGACCGACATGGACTACGCGTATCAGCCATTCGTGCCCAAGGGACAGGAGCACGCCAAGACGCCCGATTGGTTGAATGACATCCATTATTACCACAATCGCGGCAATTCCTTCTGGAAGGGCGAAAGCATCACCCATGGCGATTTCGTCGGGCTTGACGATGTCGCGACCGAGCATCCGCGCGTCGTCGCTGGATTTATCGAGATTTTCGGCGATTGGATCGACAAGTTCGCAGTTGATGGCTTCCGCGTCGATACCGCCAAGCACGTCAATCCCGAGTTTTGGCAGGCCTTTATCCCCGCCATGCTGGCCCGCGCCAAGGCGAAGGGCATCCCGAATTTCCCGATCTTCGGTGAAGTCTATACCGAGGATTTCGATCCCGCGCTGCTCGCCCATTACACCCATGTCGATAAGATGCCGTTGGTGCTCGATTATGCATTCCAATATGCGGTGATCGCCGCGACCAGCGGCAAGGGCAGCGAAACGCTGGAGCGCTTGTTCGCCGCCGACCCGATTTATGCAGGCGGGGTCGAAACCGCGCTGGCGCTGCCGACCTTTGTCAGCAATCACGACGTCGGGCGGCTATCGACCTATGTCCGCAAGGCGCTGCCCGCGATCAGCAATGAAGAGCTGTTCCGGCGCACGATGCTGGCGCAGGCGATGTTGCTGACGCTGCGCGGTGCGCCGACCATTTATGCGGGCGATGAACAGGGCTTTGTTAGCGACGGTAACGACCAGAATGCACGCGAGGATCAGTTCCCGAGCAAGGTTGCGGTGTACAATGATAACGTCTTGCTGGGTACCAAGGCGACGACGGCGGATGCCAATTTCGATCAGACTCATCCGATCTTCCAGCTTATCGCCGAGCTGACCAGGCTGCGCTCCGCAACCCCTGCGCTTACCCGCGGGCGTAGCGTCGTCCGACTAGCAGGCGACAAGCCGGGACTGTTTGCCGTCTCGCGATTTGATCCCGTGAGCGGTGGCGAAGTGCTGATTGCGTTCAACACGGCAACAGAGGCGGTTTCCGCCAATGTCACGGTTGATTACGGTTCCCGCCAGTTCACGTCGCTGCACGGGCAATGTGCGGTGGAGGCGACTGCGCCGGGGAGTGTCCGTGCCACCGTTCCCCCGCTTGATTTCATCGTTTGTGCTGCAGAAAAATCAAAATGAACCAACAGCTTGCTCACAAGGATCGACCCCGTCTCACGCGTGAATGGTGGCGTGGCGCGACGATCTATCAAATCTATCCGCGCAGTTTCGCTGATTCGAACGGCGACGGTATTGGGGATCTGCCCGGCATTACCGCGCGGCTCGATCATGTCGCGTCATTGGGCGTTGATGCGGTGTGGCTGTCGCCCTTCTTCCCGTCGCCAATGGCCGATTTCGGTTATGACGTGTCCGATTATTGCGATGTCGATCCGATCTTTGGGACGCTCGATGATTTCGACGCCCTGATCGAATGCGGCCATGCGTTGGGGCTGAAGATCATCATCGATCAGGTCTATTCGCATACCAGCGATGCGCATGCCTGGTTTCGGGAAAGCCGCGCCGATCGCGCCAATGCCAAAGCGGATTGGTATGTTTGGGCGGATGCCAAGCCGGATGGGGCGCCGCCGAGTAACTGGCAATCGGTGTTCGGCGGTCCAGCCTGGACCTGGGACGCGCGGCGTGGCCAATATTACATGCATAATTTCCTCAGCAGCCAGCCGCAGCTCAACGTCCATCACCCCGATGTGCAGGACGCCTTGCTCGCGACGGCGCGCTTCTGGCTTGATCGGGGTGTTGATGGCTTCCGGATGGATGCGATCAATTTTTCAATGCATGACCCGGCGCTTACGGATAATCCACCCGCGCCGCCCAGCAACACCCCTCGCACGCGGCCTTTTGATTTCCAGTTGCACGTCCACAATCAATCGCATGCCGATATCCCGCGCTTTATCGCGCGCATTCGTGCCCTGCTCGACAGTTATGGCAATCGCTTTACCGTGGCCGAAATCGGCGGCGCTGATAACGATCATGAGATGAAGGCGTTCACTGCCGATGGTCGCCATTTTGACAGTGCCTATGGTTTTGATTTTCTCTACGCCCGGCAACTGACACCCGGTCTGGTGCGCGAAGCGACCGAGCGCTGGCCGGACCAGCCAGGGCTTGGCTGGCCAAGCTGGGCGTTCTCCAACCATGATGCGCCGCGCGCTGTGTCGCGCTGGGCTGCGCCTGAGGATCGCGACGGCTATGCGCGGCTGACGATGCTGTTGCTGCTGTGTCTGCGCGGCGATGTCTTCATTTACCAGGGCGAGGAATTGGGCCTCAGCCAGGTCGAAATCGGCTTTGATGACCTGAAGGACCCCGAGGCGATCGCCAATTGGCCGCTGACGCTGAATCGCGATGGCGCGCGGACACCATTGCCGTGGTGCGCTGTCTCGCCCGGTTTGGGCTTTTCGTCGGGCAAGCCGTGGTTGCCGCTGGGCGATGACCATGCCGCGCTGACGATAAGCGCGCAGGATAGCGATCCGGAATCGATGCTGGCCTTCACCCGGACGCTTGTGGCGTTGCGCAACGACAGCGACGCGCTGCTGCTCGGCGCGATGCGCGTCATTGAGGCATCGGACCAGATGCTGGTGTTTGACCGGTCAGTGCCCGGCGAGACGATGCTGTGTGTTTTCAATCTGGGCGAAGCGCCAGTCCGCTGGGCACCGGCCGAGCCTGCCCGCTGGCAGATCGTTGCGCAGGTCGGGACCGTCGATGATTGGGCGCTGGGCCGCTTTTCCGGCTATGTAGCAAGGACAATCGATCAATGAACGCGATCACGATGGTCGGCCGAATTGGCACCGCGATGGCGCTGGTGGCGGCAATACCCGCTTATGCCGAACCGGTCGCAGGGCTGGCCTCGCCGGGCAATGTCGTGGCGGTCTCCGTCGATGTCGATGGCGACGGACGCGTGCTGTATGAAGTGAAGCGCAACGGCAAGCCGATCATCACGCCGTCGCGGCTCGGTTTCCTGTTCACCGATGCGCGCAAGATAGAACGTGGGCTGAAATTCGTCAGCCAGTCGGCGCGCGACGAGGACGGCAATTGGACCCAGCCCTGGGGCGAATGGCAGACGATCCGCAACCATTTCCGTGAACTGCGCGTGCGCTTTCAGGAATCAAGCGGGCTGATGCGCCAGATGGACGTCGTGTTCCGGCTATATGATGACGGCGTCGGCTTTCGCTATGAATTTCCCGACCAACCCAATTTGAAGCAAGCCAATATCGCCGATGAATTGACCGAATTCGCCTTCGCGCAGGACGGGACGGCGTGGTGGAAGCCGGCCTTTCTGTGGAACCGCGAGGAATATCTCTACAACAAGACGCCGCTGTCGGCGGTGGGGACGGCGGATACGCCGGTGACGATCAAGCTTGCAGACGGCACGCATGTCGCGCTGCATGAAGCGGCTTTGGTCGATTATTCGGGCATGGCGGTGTCGCGCGGAGAGGGCCCGACGCTGCGGGCGACGCTGACGCCCGGCGCGGGCAAGCCCAAGGTGACCAAGACCGGCGCCTGGTTCACGCCGTGGCGCACGCTGATCATCGCCGATAATGCGACGGGCCTGTATATGAGCCATCTGATGCTCAACCTGAACGAGCCCAACAAATTGGGCGATATGAGCTGGTTCAAGCCGGGCAAGTTCGCTGGCGTGTGGTGGAACATGATCAAGGGCAACTGGTCCTGGGCACGCGGGCCAAAGCACGGTGCCACCAATGAGAACGTAAAGAAATATATCGATTTCGCTGCCGCCAGCGGCATCCATGACGTGCTGGTCGAGGGCTGGAATGTCGGCTGGGACGGTGACTGGTTCGGCAATGGCAACGACATGGACTTTGCCCAGCCGACCGCCGATTTCGACGCCGATATGCTTGCCGCCTATGGCAAGAAAAAGGGCGTCCGCCTGATCGGCCACCACGAAACCGGCGGTGCTGCCAGCCATTATGAAGACCAGTTCGACAAAGCGTTCAAATTCGCCGCTGATCACGGCGAGATGGTTGTGAAGACGGGCTATGTCACCGATGCCGCGCAGATCGAACGCGTCGACGCCGATGGCACCAAATTGCGCGAGTGGCATGAGGGGCAGTGGATGTCGAACCACTTCATCCGCGTGGCCCTTGCCGCCGCCAAATATCATGTCGCATTTGACAGCCATGAGCCGATCAAGGGCACCGGCCTGCACCGCACCTATCCTAATTGGGTGGCGCGCGAGGGATCGCGCGGCATGGAATATAACGCCTGGGGCGAAAAGAACCCGCCCGAGCATGAGGCCAATCTGATCTTCACCCGCATGCTCGAAGGGCCGATGGACTTCACGCCGGGTGTGCTGAGCCTGACCGGCAGCGACGACAGCCCAATCCTGTCGACCATCGCCAAGCAGCTGGCGCTTTATGTCGTGCTGTATTCACCCGTCGTGATGGCTGCCGATACGCCGGAAAACTATGCGAAATACCCGGCCGCCTTCCAGTTCATCAAGGACGTGCCTACCGACTGGGTCGATACCCGCATGCTGAACGGCGAAGTTGGTGACTATGCAACGATCGTCCGCCGCCCGCGCGGCAGCGATGACTGGTTCCTGGGCGCAGTCGGTGACGAAAATGCCCGCAAGCTCGACGTGAAGCTCGATTTTCTCGATCCGGGCAAGACGTACACCGCGCAAATCTATCGCGATGGCGACGATGCCACTTATGCTACTGACAAACGTCATTCGATTGTGATCGAAACGCGCAAGGTCAAACAAGGCGACACGCTGACGCTGGCGCTCGCGCCCGGCGGCGGGCAGGCGATCCGCTTTGTCGCGAAGGGGAAGGGCCGGTGATCGCGAAGCTGGTGGCCCTTATCGGCGCGGTGCTGCTCGGCATGGGCGGTGCGCAGGCGGCAACGCCCACCGATGAGGGCAGCTTCGTCGATCTGCCCAAATTCGGATCTGCCAATATTGGCCCTTCGCACGTCACGATCTGGCTCCCGCCCGGCTACGCGCGTGGCAAGCAGCGGTATGGCGTCGTCTATATGCAAGATGCCGAGAATCTCTTCTTCCTGAAAAAGTCCAATTTCAACAAAATCTGGGCGGCCGACAAATCGGTGATGCGGCTTGTCGCCGACAAGGCGATCGATCCGGTCATCATCGTCGGCATTTACAGCCACGGCCTGGATCGCCCACGGACCTATATGCCACAGCGCGTCTTTGAATCGCTGCCTCCCAAAGTGCGCGGCGAGGGCCAGGACTTCCTGAAAGGGCCAATCCGTTCGGATGCCTATTTAAAGTTTCTAACTGCCGAGCTCAAACCGATGATCGACCAGCGGTATCGCACCAAGCGTGACCGGGATCATACTGCCATTGTCGGTTCGAGCATGGGCGGATTAATCTCGCTCTATGCCATTGCCGAATATCCGCAGATATTTGGTATGGCGGGCTGTGTTTCGACGCACTGGCCGCTCATCGATCCGATCAAGGCGGACGAGAACCGGGCGGACATCACTGCTGCATGGACCCGGTATCTGACCGATCGGCTTGGCCCGCCGGCTGGCCGCCACATCTGGTTCGATCACGGCGACCAGACGCTCGACCAATATTATGGCGCGTGGCAGACAAAGATCGATGCGACGCTCATCAATGTCGGCTGGCAGCCGCAGCGCGATTTTGAAACGCGCAGCTACCCCGGCACCGCGCATGAAGAAAACGCCTGGGCTGCTCGGCTCGACGAGATTTTCGGCTGGCTGCTGGGCCGCCATGTGAATGACTGAAGCGCCGTTCCGCATCGTCATTCTGGGTGGCGGTACGGCGGGCTGGATGGCCGCCAATCTGTTCGCCCATGGCTGGGGCAAGGTAAAGGGCAATGGCCGCGCGCAGATCACCGTCGTTGAATCCCCCGATATCGGCAGTATTGGCGACTATTATTCGGCAATCTCATGACATTGCTTGCTTGCAGGCTATGGGACTTTCCCCGATGATAGCCGAATGCGAGCCGTACCCGGTGGCGACCGGATGGCTGTGATTGATGATTTCATCGCCCGGTGCGGGATGAACTACCCCTCGCATCGCGATATGCTGGCCGCGCTGGCCTGACCCTCCGAACAAAGGACTGATCATGGCCCTCGCGCCCGCTCAACCAACCGCCACCGCCGATACCGGGCAGGGGGTGAACGCGCCCGATCTGCAGATTTTCGTCTTCGCCCTGTTTTTCATCTTTGGCGGCATTACCAGTTTGAACGATGTCATCATTCCAAAGCTGAAGGACCTGTTCACGCTCAATTATTTTCAGGCGTTGCTGGTGCAATCGGCCTTTTTCGCGGCCTATTTCATCTTCTCAATCCCCGCTGCCGCGATTGTGCGCAAGGCGGGCTATATGCGCTCGGCCTCGATTGGGCTGGTGATCATGACGGCAGGATGCCTGTTGTTCATCCCGGCATCGCAGTCGGGCCAGTTCGGCGTGTTCCTGTTTGCGCTGTTCGTGCTGGCAGCAGGGATCACGATGGTCCAGGTCGTCGCCAACCCGCTGATCTCACTGCTTGGCAAACCAGCGACGGCGCATAGCCGGCTGACCTTTGCGCAAGCGTTCAACTCGCTCGGCACGACAATCTTTCCGATCGTCGGATCGATCGTCATCCTGGGCAGTCTCGCGCGGATCGATCCAACGACGCTGACAGGCGCGGCACTTGATGCCTATCGCACGGCGGAAACGCAGGTCGTGGTGAACACCTATCTCGCGCTGGCGCTGGCGCTGGTGATCGTCGCGGGCGTGGTCTGGACGCGGCGCAATCGCTTGCCCAATGTCGTTGAAGACAACGGCAGCGTGCTGCGCGCTTTCAATCTGCTGGAGAGGCCGCGTTTCGGGTTCGGTGCGGCCTGCATTTTTCTGTATGTCGGGGCGGAAGTCGCCATCGGGTCGCTGATCGTCAATTATCTGATCCAGGCCGATGTCTTCGGCATCGGCGGGGCGACGGCGGGCACCTATGTCGGCTTTTATTGGGGCGGCGCGATGGTGGGGCGGTTCATTGGCGCGGTCGTGCTGCGGCTGGTGTCGCCGGGCATGGTACTGGCCGCGGTGGCGGCTGGATCGATCACGCTGATCTTGATTTCGGCGAATAGCACGGGGCCAATGGCAGGCTGGACGTTGCTTGCGATCGGGCTGATGAATTCGATCATGTTTCCGACGATCTTCTCGCTCGCCAGTGAAGGCCTGGGCAAGCGTGCGGCAGAAGGATCAGGCATCATCGCGATGGCGATCGTTGGCGGCGCGGTAATCCCGCCGCTAACGGGCCTGATCGCTGACGCGAGCAGCCTGCGGTTCGCGTTGATCCTGCCCGCCGCCTGCTATGCGATCATCGCGGCCTATGGGGTCTATGCGCGGCGGCCAGCGATGGTCGGCTGATTCCACCACTTCTCGCTGGCCCAGCCCTGATCACGACCCCCGGCACCGTTGCGCGATCGCCTGCTTGCCGCTGGTCGGCCAAGGCGTTAAGTTCGCGCTTCGTTCCAGTGGAAGGCCAGAGATTTGGACCCGTTCGTGATCATCTTCGTCCTCGCGTCGCTCGTGCTTGGTCTGGCGATTGGCTGGTTGCTCGGCGGGCGCGGCGCCGCCCAGGCGCGCGCTGAGCGCGATGCGCGGGCGGAGGATTTCCGCCGGGCGATCGTCGATCTGGCGGGAGCGGAGGAGCGCGCCAAGGGCGTCGCCGCGATCGCCGCGACGCTCGAGCAAGTGCGCGATGAACGCGACACAGCGCGCACTGATCTCGCCACGCTCAAGGCGCAAGCGGGTGCATTCGAGGCTCGGCTGGGTGAGCTGCGCGAGGCAAAGGACGTGATGGCCGCGCAATTCGCCGATGTATCAAACAAGCTGTTGACCGACGCCCAGGAGAATTTCCTGCGCCGCGCCGATGAGCGGTTCAAGCAATCCGAAGAGACGGCGGGGCAAAATCTCCGCTCGATGCTCCAGCCGGTCAGCGATCGGCTCAGCCGCTATGAAGAGACGGTCAAGAAGGTGGAGACCGACCGGACGAGCGCATTCGATCAGCTCAAGGGTCAGTTGGAGGGGCTGCGCATCGGCCAGGAAAAGGTTTCAAGCGAGGCCGCCAAGCTCGTCAATTCGCTGCGCAATGCACCCAAATCGCGCGGCCGCTGGGGTGAGCAACAGCTCAAGAATGTGCTCGAAACCTGCGGCCTCTCGGAACATACCGATTTCCAGACTGAAGTCAGCGTCGCTGGCGGCGATGATGAGGGCGGGCGGCTGCGCCCCGATGCCATCGTCCGCGTGCCCGGCGGCCGTGCGCTGGTGATCGATGCCAAGGTGTCACTCAACGCCTATCAGGATGCGTTCGGCGCGGTTGATGAAGATGAGCGGCAAAAGGGGCTGGCGCTCCACGCCGCGTCAATGCGCGCGCATGTCAACGGGCTCGGTAACAAGGCCTATTGGAGCCAGTTCGCCGATGCGCCCGATTATGTCATCATGTTCGTGCCCGGCGAACATTTCCTGTCGGCAGCGTTGGAGCATGACCCCACCCTGTGGGATTTCGCCTTCGAAAAACGCGTGCTGCTGGCGACGCCAACCAATTTGATCGCGATTGCGCGCACTGTCGACGCCGTCTGGCGGCAGGAAAAAATGGCCAAGCAGGCGCAGGAAATCGGCATGCTCGGCAAGGAATTGTACGAACGCCTCGCCAAGGCGGCGGGCGATTTGCGCAAGGTCGGCGGCGGGCTGACCAGTGCGGTCAACAATTACAATATCTTCGTGAGCAGCTTCGAAAGCCGCGCCCTGGTCACCGCCCGCAAGTTCCGCGATCTCAGCATCGATACCGGTCCGCGCGAGATCGAGGACGTCCCGCCCGTGGAAGCGCTCGCCCGCTATGGCGACGCGCTGCCCCTGATCGAGGATTTGGGCGAGGCGGTGGAGTAGGGCGCGCGAAAAGGGGGTAGCGAAGCGGCTCCCAACGTGATTGAACGGGAACGCCTCAGCGCTCCCGCAGCCCTACAGCCCTACAGCCGCATCTCTTGCCTCGTTAACTGCACAAGCAGAATCGCTGTCAGGGCGTGACGCGGGTCAGTCGTATGTCGACCTCGCGGTCGACATAATCCCATTCGGCGCATTCGCGCAGCCGCACCAGCATATGGTCGAACGCCGCTTCTTGATCGGGCGCGAATTCGAACCAGGTCAGAAAGTCGAAGGGTTCGCCATGATCGCGCGAATGATAGAGTTTGCGGGCGACACCCGGCAGATAATCGAGCCCGATCGGCAAATGCGATCCCTGTTCATAGACGGCCCGCCGCTCGTCCTGCGCCATTGCCCACCATTCGGCCGATTTGCGGATCGGGATCAGCGCCGCACGGGTTGAGGCGGGGCGCCCCAATCCTTCCTGCTTTGCCTGCAGTGCTGTGCGTTCAGGCGCAGTGGTGTAGCGCAAATTGCTGCCGGCACCGCGTAGCGTCCATGCTGGGGTGCCTGCACTGGCCTCGGCATCGATGGCCAAAAAGCGCGCCGAAGGCAGGCTTGCCCCGCGAAATTCTTGGATTGACGTGATCTGCCACTGCCCTGCATCGGCACCGACAAATCGGCTGAGGGTAATGGGTGCGCGCTCAGTCATAATACCTCATGATGGTTGGCGCTGGCTTTCAGCGCTGATTGGAAAATCTGCAACGGGCGGGCAAGCGCGAACATCGCGCTTACCCGATGGCAAGGACAAGCTTGTTGATCATACCGTCAGCGCTCGCGGCGGGTACCGCGCTGCAGATCAGCACTTCATTGTCGCCATGCGCGGCGGAGGTTTCTCTGAAATAGGCCACCGCGCCGGCAACCAACGGCGTTTTGCACGCCCCGCAGGCACCCTCGCGACAGCCGAATTCGGGTGTCAGACCCGATGCCTCGGCAAATTCGAGCAAGCTGCCCGCACCGGGCGCCCAGACGCCATGGTCGCCCGCTGCATTGAAGACGACGTCAATGGGGATCGCGGATGGTTCGGCTTTCGGCGCGACACTGCGGTTTTCGATCTGACGCTTTAATGACGCAGGGCCGAACGCCTCGGCAAAAATGCGATGATCCGCGACGCCGTGGCTCGTCAGGGCGTCATAGATCGCTTGCATGAAGCCCGGCGGCCCGCACATGTAGAAATCATAGAGTTGGAAGCCCAGATACTTCTCCAATATGCCCGCGGACAGGATGCCCTGTTCTTCATAATCCTTACCGATCACGGCATCATCGGTTTCCTGCAGCAGGCGGATGATCGTCAATTTGCCGTTCGCTCGCTCAACCAGCCGGTCCAATTCGCCATCAAAGCCGCGCTCAGCCTTGGTCCGGGCGGCGTAAAAGAAGGTGATCGGACGCATCGCACCGGTGCGGTCGCCGTCATCGACCAAGTGTGTGATCATCGCGAGGATAGGCGTGATGCCAACGCCCGCCGCAATCATGACGACAGGGTGCGCCGGGGACGTGTCGATGATGAAATCGCCATCGGGTTCGCGGCAGTCGATGGTGTCGCCGACAGCGATCGCGTCGTGCAGATGGCTTGAACCCGTGCCAAGCTTCCGCACGCTGATGCGTAATTGCTGCGCGGACGGCGCAACAGAGACAGTATAGGTCCGCAGCAGGGGCGGTTCACCGCCGGGCTGCGCTAACCGGATCGGCAGATGCTGCCCGGCGCGGTGCGGCGCCATCGCCGCGCCATCGGCGGGTTCGAGGTAGAAGGATTTGATCACCGCACTTTCCGCCACGATCTTCGTGATCTTGAATTTACGCCAATCGGAACGGGAAGATGACGTGGTCGTCGACGACATTGGGGTGCTCCGTTAGTAATCAGTGAAACGATGGTCCCGCACGCGCCACTTGCGTTGTAATCAGATCGACAAGTCGATCCGTCAGCGAACTGCAGACAGCACCGGCAAAGATCAGGAGTCCCTCCAGGTCAGTGCGGTCGATCGAGGCCAGCTGCGCCTGCAGCATCTGACGCGCCCGGAAAAACCTGGTCTTGACGGTGGCGGGTAGAATATCGAGCGCGACGGCTGTTTCATCGACCGTCATCTCCTCAATTTCGCGAAGGATGAAGACGATCCGGTAGATGTCCGGCAACCGGCTCAACGCTTGTTCAAGTGCTTGTTGTAATTGCACGTTGGCGACATGCTGTTCCGGGGTCGGTTGGCTCGCCGGATAGCGCGCATCATCGGCACGCCCAGACTCAGTTCCCAACGCGTCAGCTTCCCCGATAAGGGGGGCGCGGCGACGCGCTGTACGGCGTCGGGTCAATGCTTCGTTGATGACAATGCGGGTCAGCCACGTCGACAGCTTTGATCTGCCCTCAAAGCTGTCTATCGCCGCAAATGCCTTCAGATACCCGCTTTGCACGGCATCTTCCGCCTCACCATTATCCTTCAGGACCGCCCATGCAGCCCGAAACAGGCGTTGGTTGTTGCGTGCCGTGATGAACCGAACTGCGCCGGAATCGCGCGCCCGAAACAGCTCGGCCAGGACGGCATCTTCCATCTCGGCATAGTCAAGCGTGTCGGATCGCATCAACGCTCGCCTGTCCGCGCGTCACGGACCGACGTCAAAAAGTCTCGACGCAGATCCCGATCCTCTCGGAAATCCCCTAGCCAGCATTCTGTTCGCATCGTGACCCCGCGCTGATTGACCCCGCGAGTCGCCATACACCCATGCGCAGCGTCAATCACCACCGCAACACCGCGCGGGGCGAGAACCTCCCACAGCGTCATCCCGATTTGCTGGGTCAAGCGTTCCTGCAATTGCAGCCGCCGGGAGTACGCGTCCACCAGCCGTGACAGTTTTGAAATGCCCACGACGCGGTCGCGCGGCCGATAGCCGACATGCGCCACGCCAATGATGGGGGCCATATGGTGTTCGCAGGTCGATACCAGCGGGATATCGCAAAGCAGGACGGTTTCCCGATACGATTCCGCCTCGGAGAATGTCCGGCTGAGCAACGCCGTGGGATCAATTGCATAGCCCGAAAACCATTCATCATAGGCGCGGGCGACGCGCGCTGGCGTGTCGACCAATCCTTCGCGCGCCGGGTTGTCCCCCGCTGCCTTGATCAGCGTGCGCACCGCCGCTTCTATTTCCATTTGGCTCGGCTTTCCGGGCCTTGCGGGCAGGTCTGGCGATACGTGTTCGACTGATGCCGTTTGGCCCAACTCCGTCTGGTCCAATCCCCCCTGGCATGATGAAAGCTTCAAAAATCATTCCTTCGTCAGTCGACACTTGTTCGGAGGACCGCGCTAATCCGGACATGGGGGCCATCTCCGGGCGATCTCGCAGACCCATACGGCTATTAGATGCCGGAGCGCTGCCGGGGTTTCCATATTTTTGCGAAAAAATGCTTATGGCGAAATCGGGGCCTTTAGCCGCGCCGCTGCCCCAGCACTTCATAGGCCATCACCGCTGTCGCCACCGCGGCATTCAGGCTGTCGGCCTTGCCCAGCATGGGGATCTTGACCAGCAGATCGCACGCTGCGGCATAGTCATCGGGCATGCCCTGCGCTTCATTGCCGGTCAGCAAAAAGGTCGGCGCGGCATAATCCGCCGCGCGGTAATCCGTGTCGGTATCCAGGCTCAGCCCGACCAGCTGGCCCGGCCCGGCGCGCAGCCAGGCGATGAAATCGGCCCAGTCGCAGTGCACGATCGGCACGGTGAACAGCGCGCCCATGCTCGCGCGCACCGCCTCTACCGAGAAAGGATCGACGCACTCGCCGATCAGGATCAGCCCGCCCGCGCCGACCGCATCGCCCGTGCGCAGGATCGTGCCAAGATTGCCGGGATCGCGCAGCCGCTCGGCGACCAGCCAAATGTCGGCGCTTGTCCGGTCAAGCGACGCAAGCGACCGGGCAAATTCGGCGAACACGCCAACCACTGCCTGCGGGTTATCCTTGCCCGATAGTTTTGACAGGATATCGGGCACCGTCTCGATTGCCTCGCCACCCGCCGCCTCGACATCGGCGATCAGCGCGGTGACCAGCGGGTGGGCGGCACTGTCGCGGGCATAAAACAGGAACTGCGGCAGCCGCCCGGTCTCGCGCGCCTCCGTCAGGATGCGCAGGCCCTCGGCCAGGAACAGCCCTTCTTCGCGACGGTGGCGCTTTTCGCGCAGCTGGCGCACGCGCTTGATCAGGGGGTTGGAGTAAGCGGTGATTTCGCGCGGCATCGGCGGGATCAATCCTCGCCGAACTTCGCCTCGACCAGCTCGGCCAGCGCGTCCACGGCGGCCTGGGCGCCGTCGCCCTCGGCGCTGATCGTGATGTGGTCGCCCATCGCGGCGCCCAGCATCATCAGCCCCATGATTGATGTGCCGGTGACCGGCGATCCATCCTTCACCACCGCGACATCGACCGGCAGGGTGGAGGCGAGCGTCACGAATTTCGCGCTGGCCCGTGCATGCAGGCCGCGACGATTGGTGATGGTGACCGTGCGGAAAACCTTGCTCACGCGGCGGCTTCGCCCAGCACTTCGGACGCGACCGAGATATATTTGCGTCCCGCTTCGCGTGCAGCGGCCACGGCGTCGGTCACCTTCATCGATTTGCGCGCGCCTTCCAGGCGAATCAGCATCGGCAAATTAATCCCGGCGATCACCTCAACCCGGCCGGTTTCCATCAGCGAAATGGCAAGGTTGGAAGGTGTTCCGCCGAACAAATCGGTCAGCACGATCACGCCCTGGCCGGTTTCCACTGCCTTGATGGCGCTGGCGATATCGGCGCGGCGGCCCTCCATATCGTCATCCGGGCCAATCGAAATGGTGGCAATATGGTCTTGCTTGCCGACGACATGCTCCATCGCCGTCACAAATTCTTCGGCCAGGCGGCCATGGGTAACGAGTACCAGCCCGATCATTGCCGCCCGATCACTTTAGAAAAATCCCCACAATCATGCCCAGAAATATGCCCGTCCATCGTCACACAATAATCGGCGCCACTGGAATAGCCTCAAGCGAGTCCTGCGACGCGGCCCCCAGATCGCGGTGCGTAACCGTGGGCGAAAAACCCGCGTCGCGCAACCGCTTCGCCATCCGGTCAGCGACATGCACCGAACGATGTCTTCCGCCGGTACACCCGAAAGCGATCGTGACATAGGATTTTCCCTCGGCCCGGTACCGCGGCAGCAGCAGCAGGATCATCGCGTCGATTGCCGCCATCGCCTCTGCATAAGCCGGATCGGCGATGATATAGGCGCTGACATCGGCATCGAGCCCGGTCCCCGGGCGCAGGGCATCGTCCCAATGCGGATTGCGCAGGAAACGCACGTCCAGCACCAGATCGGCATCCCGCGGCAACCCGCGCGCAAAGCCGAATGACATCACCGATAGAGTCGGCCCACTCAACCCTTCACGGGCAAAGGTCGATCGAATCTTCTGCGCGAGTTCGTTGCTCGACAAGCTGGTGGTGTCGATCAGCCGATTCGCCCATCGGCGCAGCGGCGCCAGCAATTCGCGCTCGCGGGCGATGCCGTCGGACGCTGGCCGATCAAGCGCAAGCGGGTGGCGTCGGCGGGTTTCCGAATAGCGTCGTTCGAGCTCGGCGCCGCTGCAATCGAGGAAAAGCGTGCCAATGTCATGGCCGTGATCGGCCCGCAGCGTCTTGATTCGTTTGACGATGGTATCGGGGTCGAAATCGCGGGTTTGCGCGCCGATTCCCAGCGCGAGCGGCCGGGCATTATCACCGCCGCTGGGGGGCTGGGCAGTGGCCAGCAACCGATCCAGCAGCAGCAGCGGCAGATTGTCGACCACCTCCCAGCCAAGATCCTCCAGCGTTTTCAGCGTGGTCGATTTGCCCGCGCCCGACATGCCGGTGACAAGAAGAATGTCCTTTGATCCTGGCCGCGTCACGCCGCTGCGCCCATTCGCTGAAGGGCAAGTTCAACCTTGATCGGGGCCGATGCGTGCCTCCCTTGCAGGGCGACCACGGCAATATCGATCCCGGCAATGCGCCTGCTTTGCTGTTCAGGGGGCATACGCTCAACATTTTCGGCCAAGGCGATCAACAAGGCGACGGGCACCCGATCGCGATGGGGCATCGCCATGATGCCAAGCCCGCGTACCTCAATCTTCCCGGCAATCGTTGCGGGTGCCGTCGCCAGCAATTGCTTCCCGGATCGAATCAGCATTGTGTAATCGTCGCTGACAAGCTGCGCGCCGCGATCGATCAAGCGGAGCGCCAGATCGGATTTCCCCGCGCCCGAAGGCCCCTCGATCAGGACGGCAATGTCACCAATCGCGACGCAGGATGCGTGCAGCGTCTCGGAAGAAACGATGGTCATCGACGCGCCTCGTTCATGACATCTCCGCCAAGGGCAGCCTGACGACGAATCGCGCGCCATTGTGCTGGTCGCTGCGCGATTCGACGGCAATTTTCCCTTGATGGCCCTCGATGATGGTCCGCGCAATGGCAAGGCCAAGCCCGGAATGTTTGCCAAATGCTTCTTCTGTCGGCCTTATTGACTGAAAACGGCGGAAAACCTGATCTCGGGACTCTTCGGGTACGCCGGGCCCCTCGTCCTCGACAGCAATTTCAACCTCGCGCGCGTCCACCACCAGCGATATCGCAATCAGGCCGTCATTGGGCGAAAACGAAATCGCATTGTCGATCAGGTTTTCGAAGACGCGTTCCAGCCGGGTATCTTCCCCAAGCACCAGCAATGCTTTGTCGTGGCGATGATCGGCCAGCATTTTAACCCCGCGTTCGATACCGCGCTGCGTGCGCGCATTGAGCAACGCGTCGATCATCGCGCCGATATCGACGGGTTCGAACTTGGCCCGGCTAAGCTGCGCGTCGAGCCGTGATGCTTCGGAAATGTCGCTGATCAGCCGATCGAGCCGATGGACATCGTCGCGGACGATCGCCAGCAGTTTTTCCTGGAGCACCGGTTCGCGCACCATGCCCAATCCCTCAACCGCAGAGCGAAGCGAGGCGAGCGGGTTTTTCATTTCGTGCGTCACATCGGCGGCAAATGCCTCGGTCGCATCAATCCGGGCGCGCAGCGCCTGGCTCATGTCCGATAGGGCGCGCGCCAGCATGCCGATCTCGTCACCGCGCGAGGGGAGGCGGGGGACCACGACCTCGCGGGCGCGCCCCAACCTGACCCGCACGGCGGCCAGCGCCAGCCGACGTAACGGACGGACGATCGTGCGCGCCAAAAACAGCGAGAGTAAAATCGACGCAATCGACACGACCAGCAGCACCAGGCTTAGCCGGAACCGCTCGAGTCGCACCGTTTGGGTAATGTCCCGTGCGTTGATCGCGGTCATCACCACGGTGCTGCCGCGACTATGGCCGGGCAATGGCGCGGCTGCCGTGATGACGGGCGTTCGATCAGGCGCGCGCCAAACCGTCGCGACGGCTTGCTGAGTCTGTTGCGCGATGGGCACGTCGGGCCAGGTCTGGCCCGCGCGGCGTTCGCGATACAGCGGTGCGCGCTCTGCCCCGACCACTGTGTCGATCAACGCATCCAGGAACCGGCCCGCGCGCGCACCGCTGCCTTCAGTGTCTGGATCGACCAGGGTGAAATTACGCAATCCCATCGCGCGGCTATCGGCGGTCTGGGCACCCGTCACATCGAACAGGCGCAGCCTTGTGCCGGTGCTGCGGGCAAGATCAATCGCCAACGCTTCGCGCGCCTTTGGCTGAGCAGCGGCAAGCGCCTCTGCGATCAGCCGCGCCTCCCGCTTGGCCTGCGCGACCCGGCTATCGACGATGCGACTGCGGAAACTGTCGAGATAGAAGAAGCCGCCAGCCAGCATGGCAAGCGCGAAGATGTTGACCGCCAAAATGCGGCGGGTGAGGGAGACGCGCCCCGACCAACGCAGGGAAAGATCGCTGTCACGATCGTCGCCGTGGCGCGGGTTACTCCTCTGAGAATCGATAGCCAGCGCCATAAAGCGTTTCAATCGCGTCAAATTCCGGGGCCACTTGGCGGAATTTGCGGCGGACGCGCTTGATGTGGCTGTCGATGGTCCGGTCGTCGACATAGATGTCGTCCTGATAAGCCGCATCCATTAATTGATTGCGGGTCTTCACGATGCCGGGCCGTTGCGCCAGCGTTTCGAGGATGAGAAATTCTGTCACGGTGAGCGTAACCGGATTGCCTTCCCAGGTCACGCGGTGCCGGGCCGGGTCCATGGCCAATTTGCCGCGTTCCAATATTTCAGACGGCACTTGCTCTTCACCGGGTGCTGTCGGTTGCGACAGTTCGGTCCGGCGCAGGATCGCCTTGATGCGGGCGATCAGAAGCCGTTGTGAAAATGGCTTGGCGATATAGTCGTCGGCACCCATGGCCAGGCCAAGGGCTTCGTCGAGCTCGTCATCTTTCGAGGTGAGGAAAATCACCGGCATCACGCTTTTTTCGCGCAGCCGACGGAGCAATTCCAGGCCATCCATCCGTGGCATCTTGATATCGAAAATGGCGAGATCAGGTGGGTTGTCGATCAATGCCTTCAACGCGGTCTCGCCGTCCGAATAGACGCGGGTCAGAAATCCTTCGGCCTGCAGCGCGATGGAGACCGAGGTGAGAATGTTGCGATCATCATCGACAAGCGCGATCGTAGCCGTCATCGGCGGTGCAAGCCTTTTATTACCGGCGCTTGGCCTAGGACAAAGCGCCGCGCGGCTCAACTCCTTGTCGCATTCGCTGGTTTGACCGTTTGGGCGATGGGCGATATGCGCCGAATCAGTATACGTATGCGCAAGCATCGCTAGGGACATTTCTGGGAGAGATCATCGTGACCGAACGCACCCCCAATAAGGGCCTAAGCGCTCAGGGATTCGCCACGAAGGCAAAGCTCCATTGGAATCTGATCACGGCCCCGCTCGTCGAAGCGGCGCTTGCGCGGGGCGAGGGGCATCTGGCCGCGGACGGTCCGTTGGTGGTCGCAACCGGCCAGCACACCGGGCGCAGCGCGCAGGACAAGTTCATCGTCCGTGATGCCGAAACCGAAAATACGGTGTGGTGGGGCAATACCAACAAAGGCATGACGCCTGACCATTTCGCCGCGCTGAAGGCCGATTTCATCGCCGCGCTCGGCGAAAAAGACACCTTGTTCGTCCAGGACCTGTTCGGCGGATCGCAGCCTGAGCACCGCGTCCGCGTCCGCGTGATCAACGAACTCGCCTGGCACAATTTGTTCATCCGCACGATGCTGGTACGGCCGAAGACGGAGGAACTGCCTGGCTTCGATCCGGAATATACAATCATCGATTTGCCGAGCTTTCAGGCCGATCCAGCACGTCATGGCACGCGCGGCGGCACTGTTATTGCCGTCAACTTCACCGAAAAACTGATCCTGATTGGCGGCACCGCTTATGCCGGCGAGATGAAGAAATCGGTGTTCGGCCTGCTCAACTATCTGCTGCCGGTCGATGGCATCATGCCAATGCATTGTTCTGCCAATATCGGTCCGAACGGCGATACGGCGGTGTTTTTCGGCCTGTCGGGCACGGGCAAGACAACGCTTTCGGCCGATGCCAGCCGCACGCTGATCGGCGATGACGAGCATGGCTGGTCGGATACGGCGGTCTTCAATTTCGAAGGCGGCTGCTACGCCAAGATGATCCGCCTGTCCGCCGAAGCTGAGCCTGAAATTTTCGCAACCACCAAGCGCTTCGGCACGGTGCTCGAAAATGTCGTGATGGACCCCGACACGCGCCAGCTCGACTTTGACGATGCGACGCTCGCCGAGAATAGCCGGGGTTCCTACCCGATCGACTTCATCCCCAATGCCTCTGAACATAATATGGGGCCGGTGCCGAAGAACATCGTGATGCTGACGGCAGATGCATATGGCGTCCTCCCGCCGATCGCCAAGCTCACCCCCGATCAGGCGATGTACCATTTCCTGTCGGGCTATACCGCGCGTGTCGCCGGCACCGAGATTGGCGTGACCGAGCCTGATGCGACCTTTTCGACCTGTTTCGGCGCCCCCTTCATGCCGCGCCACCCGAGTGTCTATGGCAATTTGCTCAAGGAGCGGATCGCTAAGGGCGGGGTCGATTGCTGGCTGGTCAACACCGGCTGGTCGGGCGGCAAAGCGACGATGCCGGGCATCAAGCGCATGCCGATCAAGGCGACGCGCGCGCTGCTCAATGCCGCGCTCGACGGCAGCCTCAACGATGCTGAGTTCCGCACCGATCCCAATTTCGGCTTCAAGGTGCCGGTGGCGGTGGCTGGCGTCGATTCGGCGATCCTCGATCCGCGCAACACCTGGGTCGACAAGGCGGCTTATGACGCGACTGCAGCCAAGCTGGTCGACCAGTTCGTCGAGAATTTCGCGCAGTTTGCGGACCATGTCGATGAGGGCGTCCGGCAATCGGCCCCCAAGGTACACCAGACCGCCTGACCGGCCCGATCATCCGGGCCTTCCTAACCGAAAGCCCGACCGATGACTGATCATTCGCCCCGTTTGTTTGAGACCGACGCTGCCGTGCGGCACGTCGGTCTCGGCCTGCTCGAACGCACCCTGCCGCGCCCCGAATGGACGCATGAGGCGCATTTGGCTGCGACCACCTGGCTGGTGGCCGAGCGGCCAGACATCGATCTCGACGCCGACCTGCGCGGGATCATCTCACGGTATAACGAGAGCGCCGGGGGGGTGAACGACGAAACGCAGGGCTATCACCACTCGATCACCTGCTGCTTCCTGGCGGCAGTGCGCGATCATGTTCGCGAGACGGAGGGGCAGGGGCTGGCGGAGCGTGTGAACGCGCTGCTGCTGTCGCCGCGCGGGCGACGCGATTGGCCGCTGCGCTTTTACGCGCGGGAGCGGCTGTTTTCGGTCGAGGCTCGGCTTACGTTGGTGACGCCGGACCTTCCATTGGACGCGCTCCCGGACAGTGCCGATGGTCGCGCGCACCACCCCTAGCGACTAGCTGATCACCGCCATTTCATACAGCATGTCAGCATAGGCCACCATGCTGTCGACCATCCCAAGCACTTTTGCATTGGTCGACTCAATCACGAAGAATTCGTTCGGGGCATGCGCGCCGCTGCCATAGCCGGGGCCGAACTGGCCGGCGGGGATGGCGACGGGGGGCTGGGTGAAGACCGAGCCCGGCCAGGAACCGGGGCTGCGCGGCGAGATCGCTACATCAGCGCCCATCCGCGCATAGACCGCCTTTTCGGCTCGGATCAGGCGGCTGTCCTCGGCGGTTTCGGTCGGGTCGTAGCCGCCGCTGACATTGACCTCGATATCGCCGAACCCGCGCTTGATCAGGTGCGCGCGCAGCTTGGCCTCGGCCTCCTTGAAGGTCTGGTTCGGCACCAGTCGGCATTCCAGCTTTGCCTCGGCGCGACCGGGCAGCACAGTTTTGCCGCCGGGGCCCATATACCCTGCGACCAGACCCTGGATGTTGACCGTCGGTTGCCCGGCCAGCCGCTGCAATGCCACTGGCCAGGGTTCGTCGTTGATCCAGGTCTTGATGCCAAACGCCTCCTTCAGTTCCTTTTCGCTCTGCTTGGTGCTCGCCTCGATGATCAGCGCCTTTTCACGGGCGGTCAGCGGGCGGACATTGTCGAACCAGCCGTCGATGGCGGGTGTGTGCCCGTCAGGGCCGACAAGCGTGTTGAGCGCCTGGACGAGCCGCCAGACCGGGCTGTCGACCATCGCGTGGAGCGAGGAATGGACATCGCCCTTGGGCCCGCGCCCCCAATGCTCGCCGCTCGAGATTAGCTGGAATTCGAGCGGTCCCTTGGCGCCGAGTTCGATCTCGACTGCACCGTTCAGGCCTTGGTTGGCGCTGGGAATGAATATCCCGTCGCATTTCTTGAGCGCGGCGGTGACTTCAGGGTTTTGGACGACCTGATGGAAATGCGGCGAAGCGATTTCCTCCTCGCCTTCGGCCACCAGCACGAGATTGACCGGCAATTTTCGGCCAGCTGCGCGGAAGGCATGCAGCGCCGCCAGGAAGGTTGCTTCAGGCCCCTTCTGGTTTACCGCCCCGCGGCCCGTAACGCATTTGCCGAAACCAGGCTTGTCGATGATGTGCGCTTCGAACGGGGGGTGAGCCCATTCGGCAGGGTTCACTTGCTTGACGTCGTACATGAAATAAATGCCGACACTGCGCTTTGCCCCCGCGTCGAGTGTGGCAAAGATACCGGGTGAGCCATCGGTCGGCATTTTCTTGACCATTTGAAAGCCTGCATCTTTCAACAGCCCCATGGTGAAGTCGCAGCTTTCATCGATCCGCCACTTTTCTGCGGCAATCCCGGGGTGGCGAATCCAGTCCTGCAGGCGCGCAACGCTGGCGTCCTTGGCCGCTTCCGCCGCTTTGCGAATGGCGGCAAGATCGGCCTTTCGCGCTGCCGCTTGGGCGTTGGCGGGAAGCATCAGTCCGGCACCGGTTGCCGCCACGGATGCCAGTAGTGTCCGGCGATCAATGTGATTATCGGCCATTCAAAATTCCTCCTGCCATTACCTGTCGACACTATTTCCCCGTCGCCACCGATGTCCATCCCGCCCATCCAATGGCGGCACGCGATGTTAGCCCTTCCGCGCCGCCACATGCCGGTCGATCACGCCTTCCAGCACCGTCATCGGAACATTGCCGCCGAGCACCACGGCATCGTTGAACTTGCGGAAATCATAGCGATCGCCGAGTGCCGCCTTGGCCTTGTCGCGGTAGCGATTGATGGCGCTATGGCCGATCTTGTAGCCACAGGCCTGGCCCGGCCAGGTGCAATACCGCTCGACTTCGCTGCGCACTTCGATCGGGTGGGAGCCGTTCTCGTTGACGAAAAAGGCGATCCCCTCGTCGCGGGTCCAGCGTTTGGCGTGGATGCCGGTGTCGACCACCATCCGGCATGCGCGGAACGCGAGCGATTGCAGATAGCCGAGCCGCCCGGCGGGGAAATCATCATAAACGCCCAGTTCGTCGGCAAGCTGTTCGGCATAAAGACCCCAGCCTTCGCTATAGGCGCTGAAGGTCATCAGGGTGCGGATCAGCGGCTGTTTGAAAGTATATTCGCCCTGCCAGCCATGCCCTGGAATCGCTTCATGATAGGCCAGATCGGGCAGGCTGTAGCGCGTCCAGCGCGATGTGTTGCCCAGATTGATCCAGAAGCGCCCGGGCTCCTTGCCATCGATCGATCCCGCCCCGCCGTAGGCACCGGGCGCGCCGGGCTCGGCAGCGGGGGACATGCGCGTGACCTCGATAAAGCCGGGCACAAGCGTTTCAAATGCCTGCGGCATCCGGCCTTTAATGTCGCGCAGCTTGTCGCGCAGATAGGCCATGATCTCAGCGCGGCCGGGATCGCCTTCGGGGAACAGATAGCGCGGGTCCTTGCTCAGCGCGGTCATCCGCGCGCCGACCGATCCTTCGGAATAACCCTCTGCTTTCAGGATCACGTCCATCCGAGCATGGAGCTTGGCCAGTTCGTCGCGGCCAGCCTGATGCACCTCATCCGGGGTCATCGTCGTGGTGGTCGCCGCGCGCAACGCCCAGGCATAATAGGCCTCGCCATCAGGCAATTTCCACGCACCGGCGTCACTGGTGGCGGTGGATCGCTGCGCCTCAAACGCCGCAATCTGACGGGCAAGCGCAGGGGCGATCTTATCAGCGGCGAGTTTTGCGGCCTTGGCACCGAAATCGCCGGGCATCTTCGCGCTCTTCTTGGCCAGTGCCGCGACAATGCTCCATTGCTCGATCGGCCCGCTGCGCGCGATGTCGAGCTGCTTCAGGCATTGGTTCAGCGCAAAACCGGGCAGCGCCACGCCCAGAGCCCCCGCCGCACGCACGCGCTCGGTCTCGCCATCCAGCTGCCCGGCATAGGCTGCCATCCGTGCCAGATAGGCTTCGGCATCGGCTTTGGTCTCAACCTTATGATCAACTTCCAGCATTTGCGGAATATCGAGATAGGCGCCGACATTCTGCGCCACTGCATAGGGTGAATTGCGCCAGCCCGATGTCAACGTGGCAACATCGCCATAAGCGAAGCCATAGCCATCGACCGCGTCACGATAAGCTGCCCGAACGACTTCGACATTGGTGCGGACTGCCGGGCTTAATGCGCCGGGATCAATCGCCTTTAGCTTGCCCAGGATGGTGCGCGCATGGCTGGCCATCGCCTGCTTGCCGGTCCCACTGCGATCGCTCAGCTTTACCTTCAGCCCGGCGCGCTTATCGGTGTCGAGCCCGAGCCCAGCGGCGGCTTCCGGATAATCGCGCAGGATTGTCTCTGCCGTCTCTGCAAGCATTGTTGTCGCCGCCGAATCTGGGCCAGAAGCGGCCAATGCGCGGATTGGCACCAGGGGCGCGATGGCGGCCAGGCTAGCGCCCTGCAAAAGATCACGACGATTGAACGACACCGGCAAAGCTCCCGTAATTTCGCGCCAACTTATGGGCGGCGGCGGGGGCCAGCGCAACCAATCCGCATGGCTGAATGAGCACCAATCGGCTAAGCGCGATTCGGGCTCAGCTCCGGGTCAGATGGGAAGGAATGGCGCATGTCGATGCTGGACGGTTTGTTGGGTCAGGTGACCCAGAATGTCGATATCAAGAATCTCGCTGCCAAGGTGGGATTGACCCCAGAACAGGTCGAATCAGCGGTCGCTGCGCTGGGCAAGGCGCACCCCGCACCCGGCGATACGGTCCAGACGGCGGCATCGGCGACGGGGCTGTCGAGTGACGTTCTGTCGCAGATTGTCGGCCATATCGGCGGCGAAGGCGCGCTGGCGCAATTCGCCACGTTGCTGGGCGGCGCGGGTGCGTCAGGGATGATGGGGCAGATTAGCGGGATGCTCGACCAGGATGGGGACGGTAACCCGCTCAATGATCTGGCCGGACTGGCCGGCGGTTTGTTCGGCGGCAAGAAATAAGCCGGGATCGGGGCCGGCCCCTGTCCGGCCCCGCAACCGTTTAGTGTGTCAATTCTTCCGGGATCGTACCGCCATTTTCGGCGAGCTTTCTCATCACCTGCTTGTGCAGCCACATGTTCATCTCTGCGCTGCCGTCCCGTTCACCAGGATAGCCCAGTTCCTCGGCAAGCTCCTTGCGGTTGGTCAGGCTGGAATCGAGCCCGATCAGCTTCATCAGATCGACAATCGAGGTGCGCCAGTTGAGCTGTTGATCATGGTGGGACTGGATCTCATCGAGCAGTGCGGTCACATCGACCTTCAACAGCCCGGTCGCGACCGGGGCGGCGGATGGTGCCGCTGAGGCGGGGGCCGAAGCTGGGGCCGAAGCTGCCGAAGCGGTCGCCGGAGTGGCTTGGGCGGCGGCCTTTCCCCAGATCGCATCTTTGATCATGCTGAAAATACTCATGTACCGGGCCCCCTTTCGCTGCAAATTCACAGCATGAAGGGAGAACGTCACACCCCAGCGAAGGTTGCACTTGCGGGCAAATCAATCGAGCATGATTTGCGGCGTGACGACCAGCTTGCCATCACGAATTGCCGTCACCCGCAGACGTTCACCCGCCGCAGCATCGGCACCAATCGCGATCCATTCACCATCGCCGACCTTCACACGACCCTCACCCTGGATGATCGGGGTCACCACCGTCACCAGTTCACCGATCAGCCGCGCGCCGCGATCATTGAGCAATGGGTCGGCGGTGGCGACCGGATAATCATGATACCAGCGCTTGCCGATCAGGATCGAGACGACGCTCCATAGCGCAAACGCCACCAATTGGGCCGACAGCGGCAACACCGGCAGGGCGAACACCGCCAGCCCCGTAATCGCGGCCGCAATCGCCAGGAACACCAGGAAAACCCCAGGCACCATCAATTCGGCTGCGCCGAGCAGGATCGCCGCACCCAGCCACAGTAGCGCCGCGTTGGCGATCAAGCCGTCCAGCGTCACTGGTCCTGCGGCTCAAATGGTCCACGGCGTGGTGCTGGGGGCGTTGGCGGGGCAGGGGGCATCTTTGCATGATCCCCCAGCGCCTCTCGCGTCAGCGCGCCGATGCCGCCCAGCGTGCCGATTAATTGCGTCGCTTCTACCGGGAACAGGATCGTCTTGGCGTTGGGCGACGTCGCGAACTTGCCGACCGCCTCGACATATTTTTGCGCGATGAAGTAATTGATCGCCTGTGCGCTGCCCTGTTCGATCGCGACCGACACAAGCTGCGTCGCCTTGGCTTCGGCCTCGGCGGCACGTTCGCGTGCTTCGGAGTCGCGGAAAGCCGATTCCTTGCGGCCCTCGGCCTCCAGAATGCGCGCTCGCTTCTGGCCTTCGGCGCGCAGGATTTCGGATGCGCTTTGACCTTCCGCATCAAGGATGTTCGCCCGCTTTTCACGCTCGGCTTTCATCTGCTTCGCCATGGCGTTGACGATATCGACCGGCGGGCGAATATCCTTGATCTCAACGCGCGTGATCTTGACGCCCCAGGGGTTGGTCGCGTGATCAACCACGCTCAGCAGCCGCGCATTGATCTCGTCGCGCTTGGAAAGCAGCTCGTCCAGGTCCATCGATCCCATCACGGTGCGCAAATTGGTGGTGGCGAGCTGCATGATCGCGACGAACAGGTCGCTCACCTCATAGGCCGCCTTGGCGGCATCGAGCACCTGGAAGAACACCACCCCGTCAACCGCGACCATCGCGTTATCCTTGGTGATGATCTCCTGCTGCGGGACGTCGAGCACCTGCTCCATCATGTTGATGCGCTGGCCGACGCCGTAGAAAAAGGCGGGATAGAAATTGAGTCCGGGACGCGCCACGGTGGTAAAGCGGCCGAAATGCTCGATCGTATATTGATAGCCCTGGCGGACCATTTTCACGCTGGCGAGCAAATAGCTGATCACCAGGATCACCAACGCCAAGATAAGCCCGAAAACCACGTCCATCATCATCACTCCCACGTCGCGCCGTCATGCCCGGCACGGGAGCCAATTCTAGCACTATCCGGGGGTCTGCACAGCGTAATACGACAGCAACACGCCAAATCAGACCGTGTGGAGAGGAATTGATCGCCAGCGCAATCCTGCCCTAGCGCCATGCTGCGGCTTTGGTTACATGGGCCGCCACGTATCCCCTATCGACCCCAAGCCTTCAGGAACGGGCATCCCATGGAAATTCGCCTCGGCCTCACCTTTGACGATGTGCTGCTCTATCCAGCAGAATCGGACATTGTGCCCAGCATGGCCGATCCACGCACCCGGCTGACCAAGAGCATTGCGCTCAACATTCCCGTCCTTTCCTCGGCGATGGATACCGTGACCGAGGCCGATATGGCGATCGTCATGGCGCAGATGGGTGGCATCGGCGTGCTCCACCGCAATCTCTCGATCGAGGAACAAGTCGCGGCTGTCCGTCAGGTCAAGCGGTTCGAATCCGGCATGGTAGTCAACCCGATCACGATCGCGCCCGATGCAACGCTGGCGGAGGCGCAGGCGCTGATGGCGCGGCACCGGATCAGTGGCATTCCAGTGGTGGAGCAGAGCGGCAAGCTCGTCGGCATCGTCACCAATCGTGACGTGCGCTTCGCTGGCAATCCGAACCAGCCAGTCGCCGAGCTCATGACGCATGAAAATCTCGCCACCGTCGATCCCGGCGTCAGCCAGGAGGAGGCGCGGCGGCTGCTCCATCAGCGCCGGATCGAGAAATTGCTGGTGGTGGACAATGACTATCACTGCATCGGCCTGATCACGGTCAAGGATATCGAAAAGGCGGTCACCTATCCCAACGCCACCAAGGACGCGACCGGCCGGTTGCGGGTGGCGGCGGCGACGACCGTTGGCGATTCCGGGTTCGAACGGACCCGCGCGCTGGTTGAAGCTGAGCTGGACCTGGTCGTGATCGATACCGCGCACGGCCATAACCGCGATGTCGCGCGTGCGGTTGAACGCGTGAAGGCGCTCAGCAATTCGGTGCAGGTCGTGGCCGGCAATGTCGCCACGGCCGAAGCGACGCGCGCGCTGATCGACGCTGGCGCCGATGCGATCAAGGTCGGCATCGGGCCTGGCTCCATCTGCACGACGCGTGTGGTTGCGGGCGTTGGCGTGCCGCAGCTGACCGCAATCATGGACTGTGCGGCGGAAGCGCGGAAATCGGGGATACCGGTGATCGCCGATGGCGGCATCCGCACCTCAGGCGATGTCGCCAAGGCTTTGGCAGCAGGGGCATCTAGCGTGATGATCGGATCGCTGCTCGCCGGGACTGAAGAAGCGCCAGGCGAGACCTTCCTGTACCAGGGTCGGGCCTATAAATCCTATCGCGGGATGGGATCGGTCGGCGCGATGGCGCGCGGTTCGGCGGATCGCTATTTCCAGCAGGATATCAAGGATCAGCTGAAACTGGTGCCCGAAGGGATTGAGGGCCAGGTGCCGTTCAAGGGGCCAGCCAAGGACGTGATCCACCAGTTGGTTGGCGGCGTACGGGCAGCGATGGGCTATACTGGCGCGCGCACGATCGAGGAATTGCAGGCGCGGGCGCGCTTCGTCCAGATTACAGGCGCTGGCCTGATGGAAAGCCATGTTCATGATGTTGCGATCACTCGGGAAGCCCCCAATTACCCAACGCGCTAAGCCATGACGCCCTCGGCCCGCCTGCAGGCGGCGATCGAGTTGCTCGATGCCATCATCCTTGCCGCGCGTGAAAGCGGGGCTGCTGCCGACACATTGATCGCGCGCTATTTCGCGGAACGCCGCTATGCCGGCAGCGGTGATCGTCGTGCGGTCCGCGAGCATGTCTATGCCGCCATCCGGTTGGCGGGCGAGCGCCCGGCGCACGGGCGGGCGGCGATGCTGGCGGTGGCAAAGGCTGATCCTGCGCTGGCGGCCTTGTTCGATGGTTCGGCCCACGGCCCTGCGCCGATTGGCGACAAGGAGGTTGCGGCAGCGCCCGGTGTCGCGCCCGGCTGGCTGCTCGACAAGCTCCGCGTTTCGGGGCTTGGCCCGGAGGAATATCCGGCGCTGATTGACCGGGCACCGCTCGACATTCGCGTCAACCGCGCGCGCGCCGAAAGGGCAGCGGTGATCGCAGCGATTCCGGGCGCAACAGCGTCGCCGCATGCGCCAGATGGCGTTCGCTTGCCATCCGGCACCCAGATCGAGCAACTCGATCTGTGGCGTGACGGCGCTATCGAGGTGCAGGACGAGGGCAGCCAGATCGTTACGCTCGCCGCTGGTGCTGGGCCGGGGATGACCGTCATCGATCTCTGCGCTGGCGCTGGCGGCAAGACACTCGCGCTGGCAGCGGCGATGCAGGGGGAGGGGCGGCTGATTGCTGCTGATATCGATCGCGCCCGCCTGTCACGTCTCGCCCCACGCGCCGCGCGCGCTGGCGCGACGACGATCGATACCCGGCTGCTCAATCCCGGCCATGAAGCAGAGAAACTGGCGGATCTGAGCGGGAAGGCCGATATTGTCCTGATCGACGCCCCTTGTTCGGGCACCGGCACCTGGCGCCGCAACCCCGAAGCGCGCTGGCGGCTGACCCCGACACGGATCGATCGGCTGATGGCCACCCAGGCCGATCTGATCACGCTAGGGGCAACGCTGGTGAAGCCCGGTGGCGTGCTTGTCTATATCGTCTGCTCGTTGCTGGATGATGAGGGGGCGGATCAGGTGACGCGCTTTATTGCAGCACATGCCGGCTGGCGAGCGCTGCCAATCGATCTCCCGGCCGGCCGCCGCCACGGTCCCGGCGTGCGGCTGACGCCATATCATGACTCGACGGACGGCTTTTTTGTCGCAAGACTGCAATCGCCATGCTAGCCAAAGCGAAATCTTCCTTGTTGGAGACGTCCATGCGTATCTCGTCTGTTGCTGCTGCTGTCGCGCTGACCCTGGTCACGGTGTCGACATCACTGCATGGCCAGCGTCCCGACAGCCAGATTGACCCCCGGTCGCTTTCGCTTCTTGAAGCCGGTAAATCGGCCCAGGCCGCCGGCAATCTCGATGCGGCTGCCGATACGCTCGAAACCGCGCTCGCGGTCGATCCGCGCAATCGCGCTGCCTTTGTGGCGCTGGGGGATGTCGCTGAAGCGCGCGGGCTTTCGGGCAAAGCGATCCGTTTCTACCGCGAAGCGCTATTGCTCGAACCCAATGATCTTGGCGCGCTGAAGGGCCAGGGCAAGTCTTATGTCAGCAAGGGCGCGATCGATCGTGCGCGCCAGAATCTCACCAAAATCCGCAAGATTTGCGTGAAAGGCTGCAGCGAGGCCACCACGCTTGCCACCGTGATTGCCCAGGGTGTGCCGGCAACTGTTTTGGCATCGCAACCGGCGGCAAAGGCGACCGCTCAATGACTTCCGATTGACGGGGTGATCTAGCCCCGTTGCGCTGCCAGTGTTCGAGCCAGCGCCACAAATTCCTCGACGCTGACGGTTTCGGCCCGGCGGGTGAGGGCAATCCCCATCGCTTCAAGCGCATCGACCGCGCCGGGCACGCCCTTCAGGCTTTGGCGCAGCATCTTGCGACGCTGGCCAAAGGCAGCGGCGGTGATCTGTTCGAGCATCCCCAACGGGACGCCCGCCGGGCTGTCGAGCGGCGTCAGATGGACGACCGCTGACATCACCTTGGGCGGCGGCGTAAACGCAGATCGATGCACCCCCATCGCGATCCGTGCGGTCGTCCGCCATTGGGCGAGCACCGACAGCCGACCATAATGTTCGCTATCGACGGTGGCGACAATCCGTTCAGCGACTTCCTTTTGGAACATCAATGTCAGGCTTTGCCACCATGGTGCCCAAGGCGCGGAGAGCCAGCCGACAAGCAGGGCCGTGCCGATATTATAGGGCAGGTTCGAAACGATATGCGGCCGGCTGCTGAATAGCGCTGGTGCATCCACCGCCAGCGCGTCCTCTTCGATCACGCGCAGCTTGCCGGGATAGGCCTCGCCCAATTCGGCCAAAGCGGGCATGCAACGACGATCACGCTCAACGGCGATTACCGATCCACCGCCCGCCAGCAATGCGCGCGTCAATCCGCCGGGGCCGGGACCGATTTCGAATATCTCCGCTCCATCCAGGTCGCCGGGGATTCGGGCGATCCGGGCCAGCAATTGGCTATCGAGCAGGAAATTCTGGCCAAGCGCCTTGCTCGCTTGCAGCCCGTGTCGGGCAATGACGTCGCGCAGCGGCGGGAGCGTCGTCACCCCTGCGCAGCGCGACGGATGGCCGCGCTGGTGGCAAGCTGGATTGCGGCGATCATCGCCCCGGGCTCCGCCAAATTCTTGCCGGCAATATCAAAGGCCGTGCCGTGATCGGGCGATGTGCGGACGATGGGAAGGCCCAGGGTAATATTGACGCCATCGTCGAAATGCAGCGTTTTCAACGGAATAAGCGCTTGATCATGGTAGCAGCATAACGCTGTATCAAAGCGCGCCCGCCCGCGCGGGTGAAACATCGTATCGGCGGGCAATGGGCCGATAATGTCGATCCCCTCTGCGCGCAGCGCTTCGATCGCCGGGCGTAAGATGTCAATTTCTTCCCGTCCCATCGCGCCCTGTTCGCCGGCATGCGGATTGAACCCGGCCAGCGCCAGCCGCGGGTGCTCAATCCCGAAATTTCGCGTCAGGCCGCGCGCCGTTACCCGCGCTTTGGCGATGATCAGTTCGACGCTCAGTAACTCACTAACGCTCGCGAGCGCGACATGGGTGGTGATGGGCACGACCCGCAAGGTGGGACCGGCCAGCATCATCACCGTGTTGTCGCGGGAAATGCCGCATCGTTCAGCGACAAATTCGGTTTGGCCAGGATCGGTAAAGCCGATCTGATACAGCTGCGCCTTGGAAACCGGCCCGGTCACAAGCGCGCCTGCAGCCCCTGATCGGGTCAGACCAACGGCGAGTTCAAGCGCATGGAGTGCACAGCGCGCGCCGTCGACATCGGGTTCTCCCGGCGTGATGTCCCCGGCGTCCTGGATGGACAGCACCGGCAATGCCGTTTCAAACAAAGCAGCCGCATCAGCGGGATCGCTGACGCGCTCAACTGGTCCATCCCATATTTTTTCGATCGCGCGGACATCGCCAACCGCAAAAAACGGCGCCAATCCATGTTCACGACGCCCGGCCCAGGCCTTTGCGGCCACCTCCGGACCGATCCCGGCGGGATCGCCCATCGAAACGGCGATTGGCGCCAGCATCGTCCGATCAGCGATATTCGACAATGGCGTCGCGGCGGAGATCGCGCAATTTGTGATCGGCGCGCAGATTGACGCCGCGCTGCTCCATTTGCTGACGGACTTGCTCCATGCTGGGCAGGCCAGCGACTTTCGGCTCGTCGCGACCACAGAGCACCAACGCGCGAACACCGTCGGTTGGCGACCCAAAGGGTGGGGTGGATTCACCGATCTGGAGCTTCAGCATGATGTCTTGCAGCTGGGGTGGCAGATCGCGCACCTTGATCGAATCATTATCGACGACTTCAGCACCAAAGGCGGCGGCTGCTTTCGCAACATCGCCACAGCCTTTAATCTCCTGAGTCATCTTGGCGAAGGCTGAGACCTTTTCCGTGGCTTCAGCCTGGGTGATCCCGGCTTTGAAGGCCATACTGATTTGGCGGAGATTGAGCTGTGTATCCCGCGGGTCGCTGGTGCCGATCGTGCGGGTATCGACCAGATAGAGGATCGAATAGCCGCCCGGCACCGGCACTGGACCCGCAAGTTGGTTGACTCGCATTTCCACGGCGGCCTGTGCCAGCGTTTCGGGTAACTGGCCCGCCCGCACCCAGCCCAGATCGCCACCGACAGCAGCGGTCGACGCCTCTGAACGGTCATGAGCGACTTGCTCGAATGGTTTCTGGCCCTTCTGGATTTCGCTGATCAGGGCACGCGCTTCAGACAATACCTGTTGTTCGCGTTCCGGGCTTGCGGTCAGATAGATTTCCTTAACGTGGAATTCTTCCGCGCCCTGATTCGCCTTGATCCGTGCGATAATGCCAGCGACTTCGGTATCGCCGACATTGATGAACGGCTCTACCTTGCGGCGCAGATAGCGGCTCCACGACAATTCTGCCTCGATCTGGCGACGCAGCGAACGTTCGGATGAGCCGACAGCACGGAGATAGATGCGCAGTTCAGGTACTGGCTTGTTAAAGCTGCGCGCGACGCCGGCAAAGCTGCGATCAATCTCTTCCTTGGTCACCGTGATATCGCTGGCCTTGGCTTCCTGAATCTGCAGCGTTTCGTCGATCAGACCGCTCAACACCTGTAACCGCAGCCGTTCGCGGTCTTCCGGGGAAGGTTTGACGTTATTCGCCGCGATCAGCAGCGCGACGCGCTGATCGACATCGGTGCCGGTGATGATCGCATCGTTGACGATCGCGGTCGGCTTGCGGACATTCGGATCGAGCTTCCCGAAAACCTGCAGATTGGCAGGAATATTAAGGTTGGTTTCGGGCAGTTGATTGTCAGCCACTGTCTGGGCCAGCGCAGCGCCTGCCATGATGATGCCAGTGGCGAGCAGGGCTGAACGGCCGAACAGGCGCGGTGTTGCGAACGATTTCATCACTAGCTTCGAATTCCCAATAATCGATCAAATACCGGATCGCATCGGCCCTTTGGGCCCGGACGGCTGAACCCAAGCTTAGCGCCCGAGGTTCTTGAACGCCAGCGTCAACAGAAAACTGTCGCCGCGTCGTGCGTCGCCAGTGTCCCGATAATCGCGTTTCCAGGTCAGGCCAAGCCGCAGACAGTCATCTTCATACGCAAAGCCGATCCGGTGGCGCACTGGCGTAAAGCCATTCGCCTGCGACGTCGGATCCTCGCGTCGATCGGTAAGGTCCACCACGGCGGAACCAAAGATCGACCAGAATCGTGCAAACTGCACGCGCCCGCCTACCCGGGCTTCCTCGCGATCGCGCAAATCTTCCAGCGAGGGGGTAATGTTCCGGTTGAGCCGCAAATAGCCAAGCAACAGGGAAGTCCCGCGCGTCCCGATCGTCGCGTCGAGTTCGTTACGGCGGAGCGCCAACCCATCCTTGTCGAGACGGTAGCGATGCGTCAGCGTGACCAGGTCCTTGTACCGCAGAACATTGCGCCCGACGATATCAGACACGCTGTCGCTCAGCCCGGTGCCGTCAGGCAATAAGGTCGCCCGGTTGCTCAGCCGATAGCTCTGGCCAATATTTGCATCAAAGGTGAAATCGGGCAGCGCGAGCGACCAGTCGACGCCATAGGTTACCCGCGTCGAATCCTCGACCCGATCATAGCCGGGGAACCGATTGAGCGAAAAAAGGTTCGAATCTTCCAGATCAACCGCCCGCGAATCCTCATTGGGGATCGCCAGGTTGTTGATCGGCGGGGAGGCGACGATCTGGATGCGGGGGGTCAGTCGCTGCGTGCCGCCCAGAAACTGACCAATCAATGGCCACCTGACGTCTAGCGCGACTGCGCCGATCGCGCGCGCGTGGAATCCGTCCTCGCCGCGATAGCTGACGACGCTGGTCGCCACGGTGTTGCCGGCATTGTAGATATCGCCACGGGCAAAAGCCGTCAGCGTCACTTCCTGGCCCAGCGACGTTATCCGGCGGAGATCCCATTGCGCACTGGCAAAGGCCCGCTGGCTATTCTGGCCCGCTGCCCGGCCGATCGCCAAGCTGTTGACCTGCAAATTCAGCCGACCGCCATCGATCAGCACGTCGTTTATCCGTCGCCGATAATCGATTTCAGGCAGCGCAAAGGGCTGCAGCCCCTGACGATCGCCGACCCGCAAGGTCTGCACTGCCCAACCCGCGATCGAAAAATAGCTGTTGGCGTCAATCCGTTCGATCTTGATCGTGTTGCGCAGAATGTCGCCGCGCGAGATATCATATCGGCGCAGGAAGGTGCGATCGGTTGTCACCCGGATCGATCCACTGATGCTCCAATAAGGATCGAACTGGAATCTGCCACTCGCGTCGAAATATCCGCGAAACGCGTTTTGCGCGGTTTGCGGGTTTACCGCGAGCGTGTCTGTCCGGTCGCTGACGGTGCCATAGGCCAGCACGCGATAGGCGCCCTTGGTGGTCAGCGCCTGATATTCGGCCTGCAGCATGGGCAGCGCGGCGCTGAACAGACGCGGCGTAATGGTCAGCCCGCGATTGGGCGCGATGCGGAAATAATAGGGCACCGCCGCCTCGGCCCCGTTCACGCGGCTATATTTCAGATCGGGCGTCAGGAACCCGCTATCGGTGCCACCGCCGACCGGATTGGAGAAGGCGGGGAGCGGGATAGAGGCGATGCCGAAGATGTTGACGCGTGCGCCCTTGTAGAAAATGCGCTGGCGAACCGGATCATAGACGACGCGCGCCGCTGTGATCTTCCAGGACGGCATTTTCGGGCAATTTTTTGAATCGACGACTGAACAGGGGGTGTAGGCGGCATCATCAAGCGTGACGATGCCGTCCTTGCGGCTGCCACGGTCCGCGGCCAGGCGCCCGCCCTGATCAAGCACGACCAGCATATTCTCGATCACGCCATCCTTCAGCGAATCGGTCAGCTCGATCGTATCGCCATAGGCAGCATCGCCGCCTGGATTGGTCACGACGATATTGCCCGTCGCGGTCACCAGGCCCGTTTCGCGGTTCCACACGATTGTGTCGGCGCGCAGCCGGTCGCCACCGCGGTGCATGCGCACATCGCCGCGCGCCGTAACGATGTCACCCTTGCTGTCATAGTCGATGCCATCGGCGCTGAACTGGACCTGATCGGCGGTTGCCGTGCCCTTTATGTCATTGCTTGGAATTTCGGTCGGCGATGGCAGATCGGTGGGGCGATCCTGCAGATCCTGCGCGCCCGCAGGCGTTGCCACCGCAAGAATCGCTGCCAGAGCACAGGAGGCAAGAAGAAAGGAACGCTTCACGCTGGCATCGACCCCTGGCGGAAATGGCCGCCGCCTTGCGCGCCTATCGCATTGGACGGGCGGCGCTGCAATCTCGGTTCGTGCTTTGCCACGCTGGGACGGAGCGCTTAAGGGGAACGAGTCGTCTTTGTGACTGTCCTAAGGAATCCGATGCATATCCAGTTTGCTGCTCGCCGCCCCGCCGACACCCGGGTCCTGGCCCTCCCTGTCGAAAAGGATGGATTAGAGCGGATCGCGTTCGGCGATATCGATGCTGCCGCCCAGCGACTGGCCATCAGCGCCGCGCGGGCAGCGCGTTTCGACGGTGAAGCGGGCGCGATCGTCGAGGCCTTTGTCGATTTCGGCGATGCCGTCGTCCAGCTGCTGCTGGTGGGCGTCGGGCCTGGCGGTGAGGCGGAATATGAACGCGCAGGCGGCGCGCTGACGGCGCGGTTGCTGACATCGGGCGTGACCAGCCTGACGGTCGATTTTGCCAGCCTTGGTGGCACACCGGCCGCTGGCGCGGTGGCACGTTTCGCCGCTGGCGCCGCACAGCGCAGCTGGCGGATCGATCGGTATCGCACCAAGCTCGCCGAAAAGGCCAAGCCGACGCTAACTGCGATCACGCTGGTCGGCACGCCCGCTGGCAGCGAGGAAGCCTGGCACCGACAGGACGCGGTAACCAAGGGGCTGGACCTGACTCGTACGCTCGTGTCCGAACCACCCAACATCATGTATCCCGTCAGCTTCGTCGATGCCGTCAAGGCCGATGTCGATGGGCTCGGCCTGGAAATCACCGTGCTGGGCGAAGCGGAAATGGCCGCGCTGGGCATGGGATCATTGCTGGGGGTCAGCCAGGGATCAGTGCGCGACGCGCAGCTGCTCGTCATGAAATGGTCGGGCAAGGGGCCGGGCGATCCCGATCTCGCGCTGGTCGGCAAGGGCGTTACCTTCGATACAGGCGGTATCTCGCTTAAGCCCGGGCCGGGCATGGAAGACATGAAATGGGATATGGGCGGCGCGGGTGCGGTCGCTGGCGCGATGAAGGCGCTGGCGCTCCGCAAGGCAAAGGCCAATGTCATCGGGGTCTGCGGGCTGGTGGAAAACATGCCCGATGGCAATGCGCAGCGGCCGGGCGATATCGTCACTTCAATGTCAGGCCAGACGATCGAAATCCTCAATACCGATGCCGAAGGTCGGCTGGTGCTCTGCGATGCGCTGACCTGGGTCCAGCGGACGCATCATCCGAAAACAATCGTCGATCTTGCTACCCTGACCGGCGCGATGATCATCGCGCTGGGCAACGAACATGGCGGGATGTTTGCCAATGACGATTCGCTCGCTGATCAATTGCTCGCGGCGGGCAAATCGACTGGTGACCTGCTGTGGCGGTTCCCGCTGTCGGATGCCTACAACAAGCTGATCGATAGCCCGATTGCGGACATGAAGAATGTCGGCCCGCGCGGTGCCGGGTCGATCACCGCAGCGCAGTTCCTGCAGCGCTTCGTCGACAAGGGCGTTCGCTGGGCGCATCTCGACATTGCCGGCATGGTTTGGGCCGACAAGCCCGGCGCGACCTATGACAAGGGCGCAACCGGCTATGGCGTGCGCCTGCTCGATCGGCTGGTGGCGGATAACTTCGAACAATAAGCGCGCCACCGTGGCCAATGCGCGGTCTATGGTAGGGTGAGGAAGAGATGCAGGTCGATTTCTATCACCTTACCGTTCGACCGCTTGAGCGCGTATTGCCGAAAATCGCCGAGAAGGTCGTGGAAACGGGTGGCCGCTTGCTGATTGTCGCCAGCGAACCGACGCGGCGCGATATGCTCAACAAGCTGCTCTGGAGTTACGCGCCCGACAGTTTTCTGCCGCACGCGCAAATCGGTTCGACCGATGATCCTGATCAACCGATACTGATCGGTGCTGGCACTGATGCCCCAAATGGTGCGCGCAACATTGCCATCGCCGATGCGCTATGGCGTTATGATGCGCTGTCCTTCGACCGGGCGTTCCATTTTTTTGACGATGACGCGATTGTCGAGGCGCGCGCTGCCTGGCGCGCGCTGGCGGACAAACCGGGGGTTGAGCGCCGCTATTGGAAACAAGACGATTCCGGTCGCTGGGAACAGGCCGCCTGAGCGCTGCTTGCAGGAACGTGTGGCCGCCGCTAAAGGCTCGCGCGACCTATCCACCCACTCCCAAACACAGGAACCGCACCAGTCATGGCCGCGACACGCACTTTTTCGATCATCAAGCCCGATGCTACCCGCCGCAACCTGACCGGTGCCGTCACCAAGATGCTGGAAGAGGGCGGCCTGCGCGTCGTTGCTTCGAAGCGCATCCAGATGACCCGCGAACAGGCAGAGGGCTTCTACGCTGTCCACCGCGAGCGTCCCTTTTTCAACGACCTGGTGACCTTCATGATTTCCGGACCGGTCGTCGTGCAGGTGCTGGAAGGGGAAAACGCCATGCAGCGCAACCGCGACATCATGGGCGCAACCAACCCCGCCAATGCTGAACCAGGCACGATCCGCAAGGAACTGGCTGAATCGATCGAAGCCAATTCGGTTCATGGTTCGGATAGCGACGAAAACGCCGCGATCGAGATCGCCTATTTCTTCAAGCCGGAAGAACTGGTCGGCTGATTGGAAAAGACCGGAAGCGCGTGCCGATCAGGGCCGCGCTTCCGGTTTCCGTTTGCGGGTTAGCTGATCGGTTCAGCAGCGCCGATATGCGTCTGCACGTGAAACGCTGATGTGCCCTGGATCGACCCGCTCAGCGTGCCCGATGTTTGCGGCACCAGGCTGCCAATATCATTGAACCAGAAATAATGGCCCTGGACGCGGTTTGGGAAATTCGCCCCCATCATGCCCGACACCTGGATCGGCGCAGAGAAATCCAACGTTTCGGTCTGCATCGTTGCGACCATATCCACGGTGATCTTCGAGTTGGGCGGCACCGTGACGCTGACCGTCGCCGACGACCCCTTGTTGACGCTGGAGGAGCCTGATTGGCCCACTGTGGCGGATACGCTGAACGACATCCCCATTTTGAAGACGCCTTCGAGCGTGACCTCACTCGAAAAGGTCATCCCCGTCGTGATGGATGAAGACCACCCGGTCGTTTCGGTCCAGGCGCCATCCACCGTCAGCGAAATCGTCGCCGGCTGGTTGCTGTTGTTATAAGCCGTGTTGCTGCCAACAATTGCTTGGGTTGGCGAGGTTTGTGCGCCTTCGCTATAGGCGATTTGTCCAAGTGTCTTGTAGCAATAATGGCCATATTGCTGCGTAATCGCTGGCGTTACCGCGTTATAATATGTGGTATCGTTCAGCGCGATTCCATCAGGATTATCACCCCAAATCGATTGAAACTTGTCGCGAACATCGCTGGGGCTAGAATTTAAGGCAGTAAGATCAGACCAAGTGAGATATTCTTGGGGCATGGCTTATCCTCTCTTTTGTGCTGTTGCAGTGCCGAGTCGTTTTTAATAACGACCGCCCGATGCTGTAACAGCTGCCATGCATACGCAATGTAGTAATTGCTATATGTATAGTGAAGTTGATTTGAAATGTTTTTTTCACGTAAATGTAAAAATCAACAAATAAATTTTAAATATTTTCTAAATCTATATATTCAACTACCACGTCATATGTTTGCAGTTTTTAATTCATAAAGATTCAACGACAATTATGAATGATTATGGAGTAGATAAATTACACGGCATAAATAGTATTGCTGCCATAAAATTGACGTCATCGAAGTGCATTTTATAGATTATTGTGTGGAGTAAATGTACGGGAGATCGATCAACGCTTTGATTGTGATCATCTTGCCCGAATCAACCCTGACGGGCAGGTGCTACCTTAGCCCATAGACTGTCGACCCGCGCCTGATCGGGCTTGCCGCGTTCGCGCAGGATCAGCCCATCGAGCTTGAGCGAGCGACCAAGCAACAGCCGCCCTTCGGTTCGCCAGACGATATCGTAAATGGCGCGATCGGTGATGTGCTGGTCCCCGTCCCAATAATCGCTGGAGATAATGACGGGCAGCCGACCCGTCTGCGCATCAGCGCCGCCATCGGTCATCGCCATCAGCTTGGCGGCAAACCAGCGTGCCGAAATTGTCGGTGTGGGCGCACTGGTCTGGGGGGAAAGGCCAAAGGCAGTGGGGAAAGTGACGGTGATGCTCTGCACCGGGTGCGCCGCATCGGCGAGCGCCAGTTCCTCGCCGCCCCGCCGTGGCGTACTGGTCAACAAGACGACCGTTTTCGCCTTGGCCGCCAGCGCCTTTTCGGCGCGTCGATCAGCTTCGTCGGCGCGGTGATCGGCCCAACTGCTCCACAGCGCGAGCGCCGAAATGATCAGCCCGGCGATCGCGACAACCTCGCCCAGCGTGACCCAGCGGCGCCGAATCGCTGCAGCTTCGGCTTTTTCGGCGGGGGTGTCGGGCAGGTCGTTCATCGTCCACCCATTTCTAGCAAGCGGCGCGGCGCGACCAGTTCCCAACTCGTGGCGATTCGGTCTGCCACCCGGTCCCAATCCGTGTCTGGCTGGTCGAGCCGCATGCCGATCCAGCCACTCGGCCCCAGATAGGGCGGCACGAAATAGAAATCCGGGTCCATATCGACAAGCATCGCCTGTTCCTCGCGCCCGCTGGTCTTCACATGGCAGGCGGTGATCCCGTCATGATGATGATTATGCCAGAAATAGGCGAAGAACTTGCCCTTGGTGATGAAAAAACCGGGCGATCCGTGGGACAATCGCTCGTCCGCCGCTGGCAGGGCGAGGCAGATCGCGCGGATTCGCGCTAACTCGATGGCGGGATCGGGGCTCATTGTGTGGCGAATTCTGCCAGAATACGCGGGTAAAGGCGATGCTCTGCTGCTAGCACGCGATCGGCTAGGCTGTCGGCCGTGTCGCCCGGCAGAATCGGCACCTCGGCCTGGCCAAGCACCGCGCCGCCATCAAGCTCTTCGGTCACGATATGCACCGAACACCCAGCCACCGCATCACCAGCTGCAATTGCCCGGGCATGCGTGTCCAGGCCCTTATATTTTGGCAGCAGCGAGGGGTGAATATTGATGATTCGTCCGCGCCATCGCGCAACAAAGGCATCGGACAATAACCGCATATAGCCGGCAAGCGCGATGATCTCGACACCAGCGTCACGCAGCGCGGCATCGATCAGCGCTTCATAATCGCTTTTGGCCATGCCCTTCGGGCTCTGCGTAAAGACCGCCAGCCCCTGCGCTGCCGCCCAGGCGATGCCAAGTGCTGCGGGCTTGTCGGAGGCGACCAGCGCGATTGTATAGGGGCTGTCGTTCGCCTGTGCTGCCTGTACGAGCGCCATCATGTTCGATCCGCGCCCTGACAGCAGGATGCCGACCTTTTTCTTAGCCATGATTGTGCGTCGCCGACCAGCCAGCGCGCGCGCCCCAAATATCGGCAGGTCCCGCCACCGTGCAGCCGCGCGCACCGGCGTCGACATGGCCGATGGTGAAGACGGTCTCGCCCGCGGCTGTCAGCGCATCGGCCACGGCGGTTGCCTGTTCCGCTGCAACGATCGCGATCATGCCGATCCCGCAATTAAAGGTTCGCGCCATTTCCTCGGGTTCGATGCTCCCCTGCGCTTGTAGGAATGCCATCAGCCTTGGCTGTTCCCAGCGCGCTGCATCTACCATGGCGTGCGCCCCATCGGGCAACACGCGCGGGATATTTTCGAGCAAGCCGCCGCCGGTGATGTGCGCCAGTCCCTTGATCCGGCGCTCGGCGAGCAGCGGGAGCAGGCTCTTCACGTAGATGCGGGTCGGTGCCATCAGCGCGTCGATCAGCAGTGTTTGCTGATCGAACAGGGCAGGGCGATCAAGCCGCCAGCCGCGATCCGCCGCCAGCCTGCGCACCAACGAGAATCCGTTGGAGTGTACGCCCGAGGAGGCAAGGCCCAATATCACGTCACCCGGCGCGATCTCGGCACCGGTCAGCACCCGGTCGCGTTCGACCGCGCCGACGCAGAAGCCCGCCAGATCATAATCGCCCTCGGCATACATGCCGGGCATTTCGGCCGTCTCGCCGCCGATCAGCGCGCACCCGGCCAGCAGACAGCCCTGCGCGATCGACGCGATGACGCGCTCAGCGACATCAGGCACCAATTTGGCGGTGGCGTAATAATCGAGGAAGAATAATGGCTCGGCGCCCTGGACGATCAGATCATTGGCGCACATCGCGACCAGATCGATCCCGACACCGTCATGCGCATTGTGCTCTATCGCCAGTTTCAACTTGGTGCCGACGCCATCATTGGCCGCGACCAGCAGGGGATCGACGAAACCCGCCGCCTTCAGATCAAAAAAACCCCCAAAACCGCCAAGATCGGCGTCTGCGCCTTTGCGCCGGGTGGCCTTGGCCATGGGCCCAATTGCGCGGACAAGCGCGTTGCCAGCAGCGATCGAAACCCCGGCTTGCGCATAGGTATAGGGCTTGGCGGAGGCGTCGGTGTCGTTCATGGACGATGCGGTAGCCATATCCTGCTTGGATTTCCACGCTTGCTTCGCCAAAAGGGCGCCGACATGGCCAAGAACCTCCTCCGACTTTTCCCCGCCGCCCTGGCAATGGCCGCATTGCTCGCCAGCGGCGGCAGCGTCGCACAGGGCGATAGCGCTCAGAGTCGCAATGGGGCGGGTCGGCCTGCGGTGGGCACGGCCGGCAGCTTTGAAATCGGCGGCGTGGAGGTTGATGCCACGGGCAAGAACGCCTCGGCTGCTCGCCTGGCGGGCTGGCGGCTTGCCCAGCGCAAGGGGTGGCAGATGCTGTCGCGCCGCATGGGCGGTGGTGGCAGCGGCCTTTCTGATTCGGCGCTTGATGCGATCGTGTCGGGCATTGTCGTTGAAAATGAACAGATCGGGCCGAATCGCTACATCGCCCGGTTGGGCGTGATGTTCGATCGCAATCGTGCGGCGGCGATTCTCGGCGTTTCGGGCAAAATCCTGCGATCGCCGCCGATGCTGGTCATTCCTGTCGAATGGTCGGGCGGCGCGGGTCGCGTGTTTGAACAGCGCACCGATTGGCAAGATGCCTGGGCGGCATTTCGCACCGGCAATAGCGCGATCGATTATGTCCGCCCCAGCGGCACTGGTCCTGATTCGCTGCTGCTGAATGCTGGCCAGATCAATCGGCCGGGTCGGCTTTGGTGGCAGGCATTGCTGGCGCAATATGGTGCGTCGGATGTGCTGATTCCGATCGTTCACCTTTCGCGGCTTTACCCAGGCGGGCCGATCGTTGGTAAATTTCAGGCGCGATTTGGTCCCGACAATCGCTTGCTGACGCAATTCTCGTTGCGCGTGGCGAGCGGGGATGCACTGCCGGCGCTGCTGAATGCCGGCATCAAGCGTATCGATCAGGCCTATCAAGCGGCATTGGCGAACGGCATGCTCCGCGTCGATCCGGGTCTGAATGCCCGCCTCCCTGAAGCTGAAATCGCACCGACCGAGACTGACGAATCGCTTGCGGCTGATGCCGGCGTGCTCGAATCGGCGGGCGCGGGCAATCTCAGCGTCCAGTTCGATACGCCCAGTGCCAGCGCGGTCGAGGCGACTGAGCGCACCCTGCGCGGCATTGCGGGCGTCCGATCGGCGGTGACCACCAGCCTGGCGCTTGGCGGTATTTCGGTGATGCGGGTCGGCTATGATGGCGATGTCGCGACGCTCAAGGCCGTGCTGGAAGCGCGCGGCTTTGTCGTGACGCTCGGCAGCGGCGCGATTCGTATCCAGCGGCCGCGCGCGTCCTTGCCGCCCCCCGATGTGCAGCCGGAAAACGCGACCGCGGGATGACGCAACTCGCCCTGCCGCTGCCCTATCCTGAGGAGGCCGGGGAAGCGGCATTCCTGATCAGCAGCTCCAACAGCCGTGCTGCCCAGGCGCTCAAGCGCTGGGGTGCCTGGCCGGTCATGGCGGCGATACTTGTCGGCCCGCGAAAATCCGGGCGCAGCCTGCTCGCCCGGATTTTTGCCGCGCAAAGTGGGGGCACGATCATCGACGATGCCGAACGCGTCGATGAAGAAGTGATTTTTCATGCCTGGAACAATGCCCAGCCCGATCGTCGCCCGCTGTTGATCGTGGCGGATGCCCCGCCGCCAGACTGGCAGGTGACCTTGCCCGATCTTCGATCACGGCTGGCCGCGACGCCGATCATCGCGATCGATCCGCCCGATGAAGCCTTGATGCATGCGTTACTGGAGCGCGATTTCGCCCGGCGCGGGCTCGATGCGCGACCTGAACTGGTGCAATGGTTGCTGGCCAGGCTGGAGCGCAGCCACGTCGCCCTGGTTCGCGCTGTCGATGCACTTGATCAGGAGGTTGGCCAGACCCGCAAACGCTTGTCGATTCCGCTCGCGCGGGGCACATTGGCACCAGCCGGCCTGATCATCGATCGCGCCATGATCACAGGGAATGATGCAGCATGAACCGCCCGGCCCATATCGCGGAAGTCGATGACGACGACCTGTTCGTTGGCAGCAGTGCTGGCGAACGCTATTTCAATCGCGAACTGTCCTGGCTCGCCTTTAACCGGCGCGTGCTGGAGGAAGCGTGCAACCCCGCCCACCCATTGCTGGAACGGCTCCGCTTTCTGTCGATTTCGGGATCGAATCTGGACGAATTCTTCATGGTCCGCGTCGCGGGGTTGAAGGGGCAGCAGCTTCAGGATGTCGATCGCCTTTCCGCCGATGGGCTGAATTCCAGCCAGCAATTGACGGCCATCGTGGCCGGCGCCGATGCACTCGTCGAAAGCCAACGTAATGTCTGGCGCGAATTGCGGCGCTTGCTTGGGGAAACCGGAATCGCCGTGCTCGGGTCAAAGATGATCGATGAGGCATTGCCGGCTGCCGATCTCGCCTGGCTCGAAACACATTTTCGCGAACAGATCTTCCCGATTCTGACACCCCAGGCACTCGATCCGGCGCACCCGTTCCCGTTCATGCCCAATAAGGGGCTGGCGGTAATGTTCGATCTGGTGCGCTTGTCGGACGACCAGCCGATCCAGGAACTGGTGATGCTGCCCGCCCCGATGCCGCGCTTCGTGCGCGTGCCCGGGGAGACGGTGCGCTACATTGCGGTTGAATCGCTGGTGAAGCGCTTCTCGTCAGTGATTTTTCCGGGATACCGGGTGATTGGTGCTGCGGAATTCCGCGTGCTGCGCGACAGCGATATTGAGATTGAGGAAGAGGCCGAGGATCTGGTCCGCTATTTCGCCAATGCCATCAAGCGTCGGCGGCGCGGCCGCGTGATCCGATTGGAACTCGAATCGGGGATGCCCGATCAGCTGAGCGCGGCGTTGCGCGATGAGCTGGGCGGCGCAGATGCATTCGTTACCGATGGTGCTGCGTTTTTGGGCGTTGGCGATCTTGAAGCGATCGTCGATGAAGATCGCCCTGACCTGAAATTCCCGCCTTATTCGCCGCGCTTCCCGGAGCGCATCCGCGAATATAGCGGCGATTGCTTCGCCGCGATCAAGGCCAAGGACATCGTCGTCCACCACCCTTATGAGAGCTTTGACGTTGTGCTCGCGTTCCTGCGCCAGGCCGCGAGCGATCCTGATGTCGTTGCGATCAAGCAGACGCTCTACCGCGCCGGCAAACAGCCCGCCGTCATCAACGCGCTGATCGCGGCCGCCGAAGCGGGCAAGTCAGTCACCGCCGTTGTTGAGCTGAAGGCACGCTTCGATGAAGAGCAGAACCTGCTCTGGGCCTCCGCGCTGGAACGCGCCGGGGTGCAGGTCGTCTATGGTTTCATGGAGTGGAAAACCCACGCAAAGGTCTCAATGGTCGTGCGGCGAGAGGGCGGCCAGTACCGCACCTACTGCCATTTCGGCACCGGCAATTACCACCCGATCACCGCAAAAATTTATACTGATCTCAGCTTCTTCACGGCCGATCCTCGCATCGGGCGTGATGCGGCGCAGATGTTCAATTATGTCACTGGCTATGTCGAGCCGGAGAATATGGCGCTGGTCAGCCTGTCGCCACGCGATCTGCGCAAACGCCTGGTCGATTGCATCGATGCCGAAATCGCCTTTGCGCGGGCCGGCAAGCCTGGGTCGATCTGGGCCAAGATGAATTCGCTGGTCGATCCGGCGGTAATCGAAAAACTTTATGAGGCCAGCAATGCCGGCGTCGAAATCGATCTCGTCATTCGCGGCATTTGCTGCCTGAAACCCGGCGTGCCCGATATGTCAGAGCATATCCGCGTGAAATCGGTCATTGGCCGCTTTCTGGAGCACAGCCGCATCTGGGCCTTTGGTAATGGCAAGGCGTTGCCCAATGATGGCGCAAAGGTATTCATCTCTTCAGCCGATGCGATGCCGCGCAATTTCGATCGTCGCGTGGAATATTTGCTGCCGATTGAAAACAAGACCGTGCATGATCAAGTGCTCGATCAGGTCATGGTCGCCAACCTGATCGACAACGAACAAAGCTGGGTATTGCAGGCCGATGGCAGCTATGTGCGCGTTGAGGCGGGCACGCGTCCGTTCAACCTGCACCGTTATTTCATGACCAACCCCTCGCTGTCCGGGCGCGGCGCCGCGTTGCAGGGCAGCGATTCCGTGCCGAAACTGTCGCTGCGGCGGCGTACCTAATGCCATCTCCGGCGTTATAACCCCATGGCCACCCTGCTTTTCCGCAAGCCCAAGGTAGAAAGCGTCGCCGAACCGCGCACGGCGATCATCGATATCGGCTCCAATTCGATCCGCCTGGTGGTCTATCAGGGGCCGGCGCGGCTGCCGGCGATCCTGTTCAACGAAAAGGTCATGGCCGGCCTCGGGCGCGGTTTTGCCGCCACCGGGGCGATTGATGCAGAGGCGCTGAAGACAGCACAGGCGGCGCTTGGCCGCTTTGCCGCGGTGGCGCGCGAAATGGAGGTTGCTCAGCTCCGCACCGTCGCCACGGCTGCCGTGCGGGATGCCACCAATGGCCATGTGCTGATCGACAATGCCCGGTCACTTGGCCTGGAGGTTGAGCTGCTGTCGGGTGAGCAGGAAGCGCTTGGGGCTGGGCTCGGCGTGCTGTCAGCCATTCCGCTGGCGGATGGCATTGTCGGCGATCTTGGCGGTGGCAGTCTGGAGCTGGTCCGCATCGCCAATGGGCAGGTCGAAGACCGGGCCTCTTTCCCGCTCGGCGTGCTGCGGATCGCCGCGCTCAGGGCCAAGGGGCTGAGATTATTTGATCGCCGCGTCGGCACGATGATTGATGAGGCGGGTTGGACGGGTAAGGGCGCAGGTCTGCCACTTTACTTGGTTGGTGGATCGTGGCGCTCGCTCGCCCGGCTCGATATGCATATCACCGGCTATCCGCTGCCCGTCATCCACCAATATGAAATGTCGCCTGCAGCGATCACTCGGATCGGTCGCACGCTCAGCCATGTCGCCAAGGGCAAGCTGCGCGAGATTCCATCGCTGTCATCGGCGCGCGTGCCGACGTTGGGGGATGCCAATGCGCTGCTCGGGGTTTTGCTGCGTCACCTTCAGTCCCGGACCACGATCGTTTCCGCCTTTGGCTTGCGCGAAGGCTTGCTGTTTGGCGCGCTGACGGCAGAGCAGCGCGCACAGGACCCGCTGATTGTGGCCGCGCGCGACGAGGGTAGGCGGCTTGGGCGCTTCGCCGAACATGGCGATCTGCTCGATCGCTGGATTTCGCCGCTGTTTGCCGGTGAGCCCCCCGAACTTGCCCGGCTGCGCCATGCTGCCTGCCTGCTCGCTGATGTCGGCTGGCGCGCCAACCCTGAATTTCGGGCCGAACGCGGCGTCGAAATTGCGCTGCATGGCAATTGGGTGGCGATTGATGCGCGCGGCCGCGTGCTGCTTGCCCAAGCGCTGTTCACCTCGCTCGGCGGCGGCACCGATTCGTCGCCGCTGATTCCGCCGCTTGCCAGCCCGTCAGACATTAAACGCGCGACGGCCTGGGGCCTGGCCATGCGGCTGGGACAACGGCTGAGCGGCGGCCTTGCCGGCCCGCTGCAACGCTCCCGGCTGGACGATGACGGTGCCGCAATCGCGGTCACCTTGGCGCAGGACGATTCGGCGCTGTACAGCGAAGCGGTCGAGCGCCGTCACAAGGGGCTGGCCAACGCCTTGGGGCGTCAGGCGGTGGTGCGCGGGTAACGGCCTGGAGTGTGATGACTTCGAATGGGATCAACCCATACGCCGTTCGCCCTGAGCGCAGTCGAAGGGCATGTGCAGCGCGTGGGCTTCGACTTCCCCCGGACCTGATCCGGGGCCGAACGGGGGTGAGGTTCAATCGCCCTAGCGGCGTTACGCTCTAGCCCGCATCCTCCGCCCGCGTCATCTTTAGCTTGCCGTTCTTGACTGCAAAGGCCAGCCGTCCTTCGACCAAGGCCAGCGCATCGCGGCCGAATTGTTCGAACCGCCAGCCATCCAATATCGCCAACCCCTCGCGCTGACCTGCGGCCAGCGCCTCGAGATCCTCGGTACGCGCCAGCAATTTTGCCGCGACATCGATGTCCCGCGCCCTGATTTTCAACAGCAGCTTTAGGAGATCGGCGACCGGTGCGCCTTCCTTGCCCATGCCCGGCTTGCGATCGTCGCGGCTCGGCATTTCAGACGCTGCCATCGGTGTCGATTGCTCCAGCGAGGCCATAAGCCGCGCGCCGATATCATTATTAGCCCAGGCGGGCGACAGCCCGCGCACACGCGCCAGATCAGCCTGTTTCTTGGGCGGCGTGCCGGCAAGGTCGGCCAGGGTTTCATCCTTGATGATGCGGCCGCGCGGCAGATCCTTGCCCTGTGCCTCAAGCTCACGCCATTTCGCCAGCGCTTTTAACCGGCCAAGCACATCGGCCTTGCGGCTGGCGATCCGCACCCGGCGCCAGGCTTGTTCGGGATCATTTTCGTAGTTGGCCGGATTGCCGATTCGCTCCATTTCCTGGTCGAGCCAGTCGCCACGCCCGGTCTTGCGCAGCCGATCGAGCATCTTCGGAAAAATAGTCGATAAATGGGTGACATCGCCGATCGCATATTCGATCTGGCGTTTGTCGAGCGGCCGGCGGCTCCAATCGGTAAAACGCGCGCCCTTGTCGACGCTGATGCCCAGATAGCTTTCGACCAGATTGGAATAGCCGATCTGTTCGCCTTGCCCCAGCGCCATCGCCGCCACCTGGCTGTCAAACATCGGAAACGGCGTCTTGCCGGTCAGGTTATAGACGATTTCGATATCCTGCCCGCCGGCATGAAAGACCTTCAGCACCTCATCATTCTCGGTCAGCAGATCGAGCAATGGTTTCAGGTCGATGTCGGGTGCCATCGGATCAATCGCTGCCGCTTCGTTCGCATCGGCGATCTGGATCAGGCAGAGTTCGGGCCAATAGCTGTTTTCGCGCATGAATTCTGTATCAACCGCGACGAACGGTGACTGCGAGAGGCGGTGGCAGAGATTGGCGAGCGACGCGGAATCGTCGATCAAGTCGTGAATGTGCATGAATGATGCCATAGCGAGGGATGTCTGTCTTGACAAAGCCGGGGTTGGCGGGGAAGCGCGAGCCCTCGCTCATGCCCTCCTGCCGATGAAAGTCGGCATTGCGCGGTAACGGACGAACACCCTTGCCCCAACAGGCTCCAGCCTGCGCTGGGGCGACGCTATTTGAGAAGTTTAACGCCATGCACGCCTATCGCACCCATAGCTGCGCCGAACTCCGCCCGGATCATGTCGGGCAAACCGTCCGCGTTTCGGGCTGGGTCCATAAAAAGCGCGATCATGGCGATCTCGTCTTCATCGATCTGCGCGATCATTATGGCATCACCCAGATCGTCACCGACGTCAGCGGCCCGGCCTTTGGCGTGATCGAGCGCCTAAAGAACGAAAGTGTCGTCACGATCACCGGCATCGTCACCGCGCGCGATGCCGAAGCGATCAATCCCAACCTGCCAACCGGCGCCATCGAAATCCGCGCGACCGAGGCAGTCATCCAAAGCCATGCCCAGGAACTGCCGATGCCGGTGGCGGGCGATGCTGAATATCCTGAGGATATCCGCCTGCGCTATCGCTTCCTCGATCTGCGCCGCGAACGGCTGCATGCCAATATCATGCTCCGCTCGCATGTGATCTCATCGCTGCGCCAGCGGATGATCGGGCAGGGCTTCACTGAATTCCAGACCCCCATCCTGACCGCGTCGTCGCCTGAAGGCGCGCGCGATTATCTGGTGCCCAGCCGCGTGCATCCGGGCAAATTCTATGCGCTGCCGCAGGCACCGCAGATGTTCAAGCAGTTGCTGATGGTCGCCGGCTTCGATCGCTATTTCCAGATCGCGCCGTGTTTCCGCGATGAGGATGCCCGTGCGGACCGTTCGCCCGGCGAATTTTACCAGCTCGATTTCGAATTGAGCTTTGTCACGCAAGATGATGTTTTTGCAGCAATTGAACCAGTGCTGCACGGCGTGTTCGAAGAGTTCGCGGACTGGCAGGGCAAGGGCCGCACCGTTTCCGCACTGCCGTTCGCGCGTATTCCTTACCGCGACTCCATGCTGAAATATGGCAATGATAAGCCCGATCTGCGCAACCCGCTGCTGATCACTGACGTGTCGGATCACTTCAAGGGATCGGGCTTTGGCCGGTTCGCCTCAATGGTCGATAGCGGCAACGTTGTCCGCGCTATCCCGGCACCCAACACCGCGGAGAAAAGCCGGAAATTCTTCGACGACATGAACAGCTGGGCGCAGAGTGAAGGCTTTCCCGGTCTGGGCTATGCCACGCAGAAGCAGGGCGTGTTTGGCGGGCCAATCGCCAATAATCATGGGCAAGAGGGGATGAAGGCGATCGCCGACGCGCTTGGCCTTGGTCCCGATGACGGCATCTTCTTCGCGGCTGGTTCGGCGGCGCAGGCGGCCAAGCTGGCGGGCCTTGCGCGTACCCGAATTGGGCAGGAGCTTGGCCTGATTGACGAAAGCCGATTTGAATTCTGTTGGATCGTCGATTTCCCGATGTTCGAATATGATGAGGACGCCAAGAAGATCGATTTCAGTCACAATCCCTTCAGCATGCCGCAGGGGGAGATGGCTGCGCTGGAGAGCAAAAACCCGCTCGATATCCTGGCCTATCAATATGACATCGTCTGCAACGGGATTGAGCTGTCATCAGGCGCGATCCGGAACCATCGTCCTGAAATCATGTACAAAGCCTTTGAAATTGCGGGCTATAGCCAGGCCGATGTCGATCGTGATTTCGCAGGCATGATCAACGCCTTCAAATTCGGCGCACCGCCGCATGGCGGTTCGGCGCCGGGCGTCGACCGCATTGTCATGCTGCTGGCGGATGAACCGAACATCCGTGAAGTCATCACCTTCCCGATGAATCAGAAGGCGGAAGACTTGATGATGGGCGCGCCCAATGTGGCAACAGCAAAGCAGTTGCGAGAACTTAACATCCGTACCGTAGAGGTTGCCGCACCAAAGCCTGCTGTATAGCGAGGCAACCAACAGGGTTAGGGGAATAATGCTCGATCACCAGCTGGAACCGGCCGCGCCAACTGCGCTTGTCCGCAGCCTGGGTGTGGTGGGCGTATTGCTGCTGACGTTGTCGGTGACCAGTCCGGTCTCTTCCTTGTTCGTTATCGTCCCCGGCATGTTGCGCGTGGCGGGGACGGGGGCGATCTGGGCGGTGCTGCTCGCTGGGATCGTCTGTGTGGCGACGGCCTATGTCTATGCTGAGCTCTCGTCGGTCTGGCCAGTCGCGGGCGGCGAATATGTGATGGTCGCGCGGACGCTCGGGCCGCTGGCGGGCTTTGTCATGCTCGGCGTCAATGTCTTCAATAACCTGTTGTTTCCACCCGCGATCGGTCTGGGGTTGGCGGCTATCCTATCGACCGTGATACCGGGCCTACCGGCTGTGCCGCTCGCGGTTACGGTGATCATTGGATCAACGTTGGTTGCGTTGCTGCAAATCCGTGTCAACGCCTGGGTTACCGGCGTTTTCCTGCTCATCGAGTTGGTTGCGGTTGTTTTGGTGGTGGTGCTTGGTTTTGGCGAGATAAGTCGTCCATTTGCTGAGATGCTAACTAATCCGACGATGCTTGGGGCAACCAGTTCGACCCTTGTACCGGCATCGGCGGCATCGATTGGGTTGGCCACGTCGATCGCCATCTTTGCGCTCAACGGTTACGGCGCGGCGGTCTATTTCGGCGAGGAAATGCATGAAGCGCCCCGCAAGATCGCCAAGGCGATTTTCTGGGCGGTGGCGCTGACCTTGCTGCTCGAAGGTGTGCCGATGGTCGCCATTCTGGTTGGCGCCCCCGATCTCGTTACGCTGTTCAACAGCGATGATCCGTTCGGGTTGCTGGTCCGCCTGCGCGCTGGCGATGCAGCGGCGAGCTGGATATCGATCGGCGTGGCGACGGCCATCGTCAACGCGATCATTGCCTGTATCCTGGCCTGTTCGCGCTTCTTTTATGGGACCGCGCGTGACCGATGCTGGGGGCGGCCGATCGACGAGCTATTGACCGCCATTCATCCGCGCTATGCCTCTCCCTGGATCAGCACGCTGATCGCTGGCGGGGCAGGGGTAGCTTGCTGTTTCCTGCCGCTGGAACTCTTGCTGGTGCTTAGCGGCACCGGGCTGGTGGTGATCTATGCCGGTATCGCGCTGGCGCTGATCGCCGGGCGGCGCAACGGCATGCTAGCTGACGCGCCTTTCAAAAGCCCGCTTTACCCGCTGATGCCGTTCCTGACGTTGCTCGCGCTGGGGTATATCATCTGCCTGAATTGGCTCGATGTGGAAGAAGGTCGGCCGGGCCTGATGATGACGGGCGCCCAGATACTGCTTTCGGCAGCCTATTATTGGCTGGTATTGCGGCGCAGAGGGGTTTGGGACGTTCATGTCCCGTCCCTGATAAAGTGAGTTGTCGATGAGCATCGATCTGGCCGATTTTGAAAAGGGCGCTGCCTATCCCGGCGATTATGATCAGGATCTCGCCAATCTGCAGGAACGTCTAGCGCATATTCAGGCCGCGCATATCTGCCATGGTCGGCGTGCCGCGATTGTTTTTGAGGGATGGGATGCAGCCGGCAAGGGCGGCATCATCCAGCGCCTCACGACCGAATGGGACCCACGTTACTTCACCGTTTGGCCCATTGCGGCCCCGACGCCGGAGGAAAAGGCCCGGCATTTCCTGTGGCGATTCTGGAAGCGACTGCCGATGAATGGCGACATCGCCGTGTTTGATCGCAGTTGGTATGGCCGGGTATTGGTCGAGCGGGTCGAAGGCTTCGCCACCGAGGCCGAATGGCGGCGCGGCTATGACGAGATCAATGAATTTGAGGCGCAACAGGCCGATTCGGGCACGACGATCGTCAAGCTCTTCATCCATGTCACCCAGGAATCGCAGGATCAGCGGCTCAAGGATCGGCTCGATCACCCGTGGAAGCGCTGGAAGACCGGGCTTGACGACTATCGCAATCGCGCCCGCCGCAGCGATTATCTCGATGCGATGGCGGAGATGTTCCGGCGGACCGACAAACGCTGGGCTCCCTGGCATGTGATTGATGGCAACAACAAAAAGGCGGGCAGAATCGCTGCATTGACGGCGATTGCCAATCGGCTTGAGGCGACGGTGCCGATGGACCCGCCGCCGCTTGATCCAGCGCTCGAAAAGATTGCGCGCCAGGCGCTCGGTCTCGATTGATGAAGACCAATATCGGCGGCGCCCAACGGGCGAGCGCTGGATTCACCGGCGGACTGGGCTAAAGTCGGCGGAATGCCGCAGCCGGTCCATATCCTGCACCTTCATTCCAGCTTCGATCTGGGCGGCAAGGAAGCGCGCGCCATCCGGCTGATGAATGCCTGGGGCGATCGCGCCCGACACACTATCGTCTCGGGCGTGCCCGGCATGCTCGGCGCCCGCGACGCTATTGCGCCTGGGATCGCCTATGAAATCGCGCAGGACCCGCCGCCGCTCACGGGCCGGCCTTCGGTCAGCCGGTATGAGGCGATAGCGCGGTATATGCGGCGCTTCGATCTGGTGCTCAGCTATAATTGGGGGGCGATCGATGGCGTGATGGCACGCCGGGTGTTCGCGAAGGCCGTGCCGCCGCTCATCCACCACGAAGACGGCTTTAACGAGGATGAGGCGGGTGGCCTCAAGGCGGAGCGCAACGCCTATCGTCGGCTGGCGCTGGGCGCCGCGCAGGCGCTGGTCGTGCCGTCGCAGACGCTCGAGACGATCGCGCTCGATATCTGGAAGCAGCCGCGCGGGCGCGTCCACCGCATCGTCAACGGCATTCCGATCGAGCGCTACGCTGCCAAGCCCGCCGCGCGGGCTATTCCGGGCTTTCGCCGCAAGCCGGGAGAAGTCGTGATCGGCAGCCTGGCGGGCCTGCGCGCGGTGAAAGACCTGCCGATGCTGGTGCGCGCCGTTGGCGGCGTATCGGGGCGATTGCAGCTGGTGATCGTGGGCGAGGGGCCTGAAAGGGCAAACATCAAGCAGGCAGCGATGGCGATGGGGATCGCCAATCAGCTCCACCTGCCGGGCTTTTTAGCTGATCCTGCGCGATATATCGGGTTGTTCGATATTTTCGCGCTCTCGTCGCGCAGCGAACAATTTCCGATCTCGGTGGTCGAAGCGATGGCGGCAGGGCTACCCGTTGTCGCTCCCCCAGTGGGCGATGTTCCGGTGATGGTCTCGGCCGCCAATGCGCCGCTGATTTGCCCCTATCCGGGAGAGGTCTTTTTGCGCGATTCTCTTCAAATGTTGGTCAATGATGCGGGTTTACGTCACCGGATCGGGACGGAGAATCAGGTCAGGGCAATGGCAGATTATGATGAAAAAACCATGATTTCGGCCTATGCTCGCCTCTATGGCGCCGCAATTGGCAAAGCCGATCTGTTTGCCTGAGTCGTAATTTTCTCGCGCCGTGCGCCGTAACGCGTATAACAGCAAGATTGAGATAAACGGAGAGAAGCGTGTTCAAGGGCGTAAAGCCGATTATCTATGGCGGCCACGAAGTGTGGCCGTTGGTAGAAGGCGGCAAGGGCGTGGCAGCCACCAACCATGCCAGCGCAGGGGCCTGGGCCGCTGCAGGCGGCATCGGCACCGTCTCTGCGGTCAATGCCGACAGCTATGACGCGGATGGCAAGATCATCCCGCAAATCTACCGTGCGCTCACCCGCCGTGATCGCCACGAAGAACTCGTTCAATATGCCATTGACGGTGCCGTCGAGCAGGTCCGCCGCGCTTTTGAAGCCGCCGGTGGCAAGGGCGCCATCAACATCAATGTGCTGTGGGAAATGGGCGGGGCGCAGCGCGTGCTGCACGGCGTGCTGGAACGGACGCGCGGGATGGTTGCTGGCGTTACCTGCGGTGCGGGCATGCCCTACAAGCTATCGGAAATCGCGGCCTCTTACGAAGTCAGCTATCTGCCGATCATCAGCTCGGCGCGTGCCTTTCGCGCGCTGTGGAAGCGGGCCTATTCAAAGGCGTCCGAATGGCTGGCAGCGGTAGTCTATGAGGATCCCTGGTTGGCAGGCGGGCATAATGGCCTATCCAATGCCGAAGATCCGCGCGTGCCGCAGGACCCCTATCCGCGCGTGAAGGCGTTGCGCGAGACGATGCGCGAAGGCGGTATTTCGGATGACGTGCCGATCGTGATGGCAGGTGGCGTCTGGTATCTGCGCGACTGGAGCAACTGGATCGACAATCCCGAGCTCGGCCAGATCGCCTTTCAGTTCGGCACGCGGCCCTTGTTGACCAAGGAAAGCCCGATTCCGCAGGGCTGGAAAGACAAGCTGACGCACATCGAGGAAGGCGAGGTGTTGCTGCACCGCTTCTCCCCGACGGGCTTTTATTCAAGCGCGGTGCGCAATCCGTTCCTGCGCCACCTCGAAGCACGCTCCGAACGCCAGATCCCTTATTCGACCGAGGTGGCGGGCGATCATCAGTTCCAACTTGATGTCGGCGTGCGTGGCAAGAATTTCTGGGTGACCAAGGGCGATCTGCTCCGCGCCCGTGCCTGGTACGGCGCTGGTTTCACCGATGCGCTGAAGACACCGGACAACACGCTGGTGTTTGTCACGCCCAGTGAAAAGGCCGAGATTCGCCAGGATCAGTCGGATTGCATGGGCTGCCTCAGCCAGTGCGCCTTCTCGTCCTGGATGGACAGCGAGACCAATTCGACCGGCCGCCTCGCCGATCCGCGCAGTTTCTGCATCCAAAAGACGCTGCAGGACATCGCGCACGGTGGCGATACCGAACAAAATCTGATGTTCGCCGGCCACGGCGCGTATAATTTCAAGAAGGACCCGTTTTATTCGAACGGGTTCGTGCCGACGGTGAAGCAGTTGGTCGATCGGATTTTGACGGGGGATTGATGGCGGGCGGTTCGGCCGGTTTTGCGCCGCTCCCAATGCGAAATATGATCAGCTTGCGAGGGGCGATTGCGGCTGTTCGCTACCCCCCACGTCAATGGCGCGTAAATTGTACCGTCCGGGCGGGAGCATCAGCGCAATCGTCTCGCCCGGACGGATAGCCACCCGGTCCATTGGGACGGAGGTGACCGGCTCGCCAACTGGCCGTGCCTCGATCACGCGCCAACCCGTTGACGGAAGCAGCGCTTGCGGAATGGTTACGGCCATGTCCCCTGCCAATAGCCGCCATTCGGGGCGACCCTGGACGAAGCGGGCATTGGGATGGTCGACGAGCAAATCGAACGCCCCGGCTGGCTGATCTGCAGGCAGCGCCGAGAATCGCACTGTGTCACCGCCACCGCGACAAATTGTCTGCGAAATGGTGAGCGGATCGATGCCGGTCTTTTCCTTCAAGCGCGCGGCCATCCATTTGTTACCATCGGGCTGCGGCACTTCGGACGCGTGCGAATAACCGACATGCACCAGCAACTTGGTGCCGGGGTGTTCGCGCAGGTACGTGGCCAAATGGTTGGCCTGCCCCTCCTCGCGGATGGCAATCCGCTGCTCCCGTGTCGCGTCTTGCGCGGCAACGCCGTGCTGTTCCGCAATGAACTCGTAAGGCAATAGGCGATAGCCGAGCGCCTTGGCGCGCCGCCCGAGTCTGCCGAAACCCGCTTCGTAGAGATAGTAACCGTCACTCTCGCTGAAAAAGGGCAGGTCCGGCTGCTTGCGAAATGTTGGCAGGGATCGTTCCGGCGTGCCGGGCAGCGAGTAGGACAGCGTTTCAATCGCCAGCGTGTCATACCCCAGCGGCCGCAATCGACTTGCAACCTCGGCAATAGAGCCACGATGTTGTGACCGTTCATGGCTTTCGCTGATGATCACGATCGACGTTTGGCGCGCTCTGCTCGCGATCTCATCGAGCAGAGTAGACGTTGTTTGCAGTGGTGCGCAGCCATTTGCCTTGTAGTCACCGCTTGTGGCAGCGACCAGATCCTCTCTGCCAAACAAGCTTAGGGTCTGGCTGGCCCTTTGTCTGGCCCGTTCATCGGCAAGCGGATGATCAGGGCCGATTTGGGCAAGATTTTTGAGCTTGCCTTGTAGATCGCCCGATGAATTTTCTGCCGAAACGATCTCGAAAGGTTGTACCAGCTCGACGCGGTCGTCGGGAGGCGGCGCCATGGGTATTGCCGCTGATCCAAGGGCGCAGCTCGAAACCAGGCCCACAAAAAGGTGACCGGCAAGAATCAGAAGAGTTAAGCGCATTACTAACGCTATAGAACCATTCATTTCTTTTCAAGAGAAGCGCAGGTCACGGCAACTCGACCACTCAACTTCCCCTGATAACGCCTAAGCGCGACCCTCCTGCGACAGACTAGATGGCCGACAGACTGCTCAACTACCAAATTCCTTGCGTGAACGCAGGATGATCGCAACGGCCACTGAAAGCAGCAGGATCGACCCCGCTTCAAACAAGATGTTTTCGGGCTTCATGTCCTTTCCCTGCAGCACGATCAGCCGGGCCAGCGCGGTGATCGCGATGAAGATCGGGTACACGAACGGCGATGCCGATCCGCGCCCGGTGTAGAACACCCCGATCATGCTGATGACTTCGGTATAAAGAAACATCTGCAGGATATCGGCCAGGGTGACCACCTGCGTGATGATCACCGTGTTCACTTCGCGCGCCACCGCGCCGAGCGTCAGCACCGCGATGATGATGAGCAGGCCGTGTTCGAGCAGGTGAAAACCCGTCAGCGCATAGCTGCTGATCCGCTCATTGGTCGTTTGTCCCGTCGGCTCATCTGGCTGCATGCGGCTTGCCCTGTGCTCTATTGGCCTAATGCGTTCTGCCTATACCAGATTTCAGCCAGGGTACGCTGTCGCTAAATCCAGCCTTCCAGCACCTGATCCGGCGGGCGGTGACCATCGGCCCAAACGCGAATATTGGTGATGACCTTATCCCCGGTCGCCAATCGCCCCTCAAAGGTCGCGGAGCCCATATGCGGCAGCATCACGACATTGGGGAGGGCGAGCAGGCGGGGGTCGATTTGCGGTTCATGCTTCCACACGTCAAGACCTGCACCCGCCAGTCGCCCAGCCTCAAGCGCATCGACCAGCGCGTCTTCGTCGACGATGCCGCCGCGCGCCGCATTGATCAGGTAGACATGCGGTCGCATCAGGCCGATCCGCCTTGCGTCGAGCAGGCCTTCGCTATCGGCATTGCGGGGGGTGTGGATCGTCAGGATGTCGATGGCGGCCAGCATCTCGTCGAGCGAGTCGTGCCAGGTCGCGGCGAGCTGCGCTTCGAGCACCGCAGGCAGGCGATGGCGGTTGTGATAATGGATCGACAGGCCAAAAGCGCGCGCGCGCAATGCCACAGCCTGGCCAATGCGGCCCATGCCGATGATCCCCAGCGCCTTGCCGCCGATGCGGTGGCCGAGCATCCCGCCCGGGCTCCAGCCCTTCCACTGGCCGGATCGGACGAGCTTTTCGCCCTCCGCCAGTCGACGCGGCACCGACACGATCATCGCCATTGTCATGTCGGCAGTGTCTTCGGTCAGTACGCCTGGCGTATTGGTGACGATAATGCCGCGCGCGCGCGCCGCTTGCAGCGCAATGTGGTTTACCCCAGCCCCGTAATTGGCGATTAGGCGAAGCCGTTCGCCCGCTCCTTTGATTAGTGCCGCATCGATATCGTCGGTCACCGTCGGCACCAAGACGTCGCAATCGGCCATGGCCGCAGCAAGCTCTTCGCGCGTCATCGGAACATCGCGGCGATTATTGGTGGTGTCGAACAGTTGTTCCATGCGATCCATCACCTGATCGGACAGCTCGCGCGTCACGATCACCTTGGGATGGGGTACCTTTGGCATGGGACGTCTCATTTCGGGCATGGATATGGATTGGCGGGTCTCGATTGCGCCGTCAACGGTGTTGAAGATCGGCCACGGAACACGGTAAACGGGCGATAACCAAATAAGGGGTCGTAGATGCGTTTCTGGGCATGGATGATAGCGATTATCGGGGCGTTGCTGTTCGCTGGCCTAGCCGGCGATGCCGCGCAATCGCAAAAGCGCAAGACGCCCTATTTTGCGTCGATCGCCGCAGGCAAGGCGCGGATGCGGACCGGACCGGGCCGCAATTATCCTGCAAGTTGGCTGTATCAGCGCGCCGATCTGCCGATCAAGGTGATCGACAGTTATAAGGAATGGCGCAAGATCGAGGATCCGGACGGCACCCAGGGCTGGATGCAAGGCAATTTGCTGAGCGAAACCCGCACTGGCATCGTCATGGGCAATAGCGCTGAATTGCTGGAGGCACCGCGCTTCAACGCGCCGCTGCTGTGGCGCGTGGCACCCGGTGTTGTCGGCCGAATCAGCCGGTGCGCGCGTGGCTGGTGCTGGTTCGATGTGCGTGGTCGGGCCGGTTATATTGAGGCGAACCGCATTTGGGGTGTCGATCAAGGCGAACAATTGTCCTGATGACAACGCCGACTCGGTTCACAATCATTCAGGACGACGTGACGGGGCCTGAAATTACGGCATTGATCGCGCTGCACCTAGCGGCCGTAGATGACGGCACAGCCGCCGAGTATAGGTTTGCGCTGGGCGTAGAGGCGCTTCGCGCGCCCGGGATTACACTGTGGAGCTTGTGGGAGGGCACAAACCTTCTCGGCTGCGCGGCCCTCAAAGATCTCGGCGACGGGGACGGCGAGGTGAAATCGATGCGGACCGACCCCGCGCATCTGCGGCGCGGCGTCGCAGGGCTGTTGCTTGGCCATCTGGTCGCGGAGGCGCGCGCACGCGGGTGGCACCGACTCAATCTGGAAACAGGAACCAATGCGTCGTTTATTCCAGCGCATGCGCTGTATCGCCGTTTCGGCTTTGTCGATTGCGGCCCCTATGCCGATTATGTCGAAAGTCCGCATAACCGGTACATGACATTGGCGCTTGAATCCGGCGCAGTCGATCGGGGACCGGGTTGATCGGATTAAGCTGTTTGCTGCCCTTGCCCCTGCCAATCCATCGTCCTAGAAGCGCGCCAAGTTAAATTCCGCATCTGCGAGAAGCCCATTGGTCGATCTATCCCAATATCTGCCGATCCTGTTGTTTTTGGGGGTCGCGCTTGCGCTTTCGGGCGTATTCGTGTTCGCGCCGATGGCGGTTTCGCGGCTGACGGGCGCGCATAAGCCGACTGCTGAGAAGCTCACCGAATATGAGTGCGGCTTCCCGGCGTTCGAAGATTCGCGCAGCCAGTTCGACGTGCGGTTTTACCTCGTCGCCATCCTCTTCATCATTTTCGATCTGGAGGCGGCGTTTATTTACCCCTGGGCGGTTTCGGTGTTCAAACTCGGCTGGGTCGCTTGGATTTCGATGATGATCTTCATCGCTGAACTCGCGCTGGGCCTGGCCTATGCGTGGAAGAAGGGAGCGCTCGATTGGGAGTAGAACTCGAACGAGCACCCGCGGCTGGAACGCTTCCGGACGTCGGTTTCCTCAACGACATCAACAGCGAACTGGGCGACAAGGGCTTCCTCGTCACCTCGACCGAAGAGCTGTTCCAATGGGCGCGCACCGGATCGCTCTGGTGGATGACCTTTGGCCTCGCCTGCTGCGCGGTCGAGATGATCCATGTGAATATGCCGCGCTATGATCTTGAAAGATTTGGTGCGGCGCCGCGCGCATCGCCGCGCCAGTCGGACGTGATGATCGTCGCCGGCACGCTCTGCAACAAGATGGCCCCGGCGCTGCGCCGTGTATACGACCAGATGAGCGAGCCCAAATACGTCATCTCGATGGGCAGCTGCGCCAATGGCGGCGGTTACTATCATTACAGCTATTCAGTAGTGCGCGGCTGCGACCGGATCGTGCCCGTAGATATCTACGTCCCCGGCTGCCCGCCGACCGCCGAGGCGCTGCTCTACGGGATCATGCAGTTGCAGCGCAAAATCCGCCGTGTCGGGACGATTGAACGGTGATGGGCATGGCAGAAATCCTCCCCGGAACGGGGAGGTGGTGCGCGAAGCGCGACGGAGGGGGCATTCCTCAAGCGCGACGCTGCCGGCTTGCCCCCTCCACCATCCTGCGGATGGTCCCCCTCCCCGTGCCGGGGAGGATTTGATGCATAGCCCTGCTCCTGCCTATGCGACGAATGATGGGGTCATTGACGCTGCAGTCGCCGCACTTGGCGGCCTGATCGTCGATACGCTCGATGCGCACGGCGAAGTGACGTTGACGGTCGATCGGCTTCACCTGATCGACGCGATGGTTTTGCTGCGCGACACGCCCGGCCTTGAATATCAGCAGCTGATGGAGATCGCCGGGGTCGATTATCTCGACCGGGCCGAACGGTTCGACGTTTGCTACCACCTGCTCAGCCTAACGCGGAGCCACCGTATCCGCGTGCGCGTGACGACCGATGAGGAAAAGCCAGTGCCGTCGGTGACGGTGATCTGGCCGGTTGCGGGCTGGCTGGAGCGCGAAGTGTACGACATGTACGGCGTGCTGTTCGAGGGCAACGCCGATTTGCGCCGTATTCTGACCGATTATGGCTTTCGCGGCCATCCGCAGCGCAAGGATTTTCCGCTCTCCGGCTATGTCGAGCTGCGTTATTCGGAAGAGGCCAAGCGGGTGGTGTACGAACCCGTCAAGCTCGCCCAGGATTTCCGCACCTTTGATTTCATGAGTCCCTGGGAAGGGGCCGATTATATCCTGCCCGGCGATGAAAAGGCGCCGCCGCCGCCCGCACCGGAGGCGAAGAAATGAGCGACTATATGGAAAAGCTCGAAGGGCTCACCGACGCCGCCGATCCCACCACGGGTGACGTCGCGATCGAGAATTACACGATCAATTTCGGCCCGCAGCACCCCGCCGCGCACGGCGTGTTGCGGCTGGTGATGGAACTGGACGGCGAGATCGTTGAGCGGCTCGATCCGCATATCGGCCTGCTCCACCGCGGCACCGAAAAGCTGATCGAGCACAAGACTTATCTGCAGGCGCTGCCCTATTTCGACCGGCTCGATTATTGCTCGCCGCTCTGCATGGAGCATTCTTACGTGCTCGCGATCGAGAAATTGCTCGATCTGGAAGTGCCGCTGCGCGCGCAATATTTGCGCGTGTTCTTCGCCGAACTCACGCGCATTTCCAATCACATGCTCAACCTGGGCAGCCATATGATGGATGTCGGCGCGATGACGCCGAACCTGTGGCTGTTCGAAATCCGCGAGGATTGCCTGAACTTCTTCGAGCGCGTGTCCGGCGCGCGGATGCACTCGGCCTATTTCCGGCCCGGCGGCGTGCATCAGGATGTGCCGCTCAAGCTGCTCAGCGACATCGCCGACTGGCTCGACACCCGCCTGCCGCGGCTGTTCGAGGACGCGATCAGCCTGGTCGCCGACAACCGCATCTTCAAGCAGCGCAACGTCGATATCGCGGTGGTGAGCCGCGAGGATGCGATCAAATGGGGCTTTTCCGGCCCGATGATCCGGGGCGCGGGCATTCCGTGGGATCTGCGCAAGTCGCAGCCTTACGATGTCTATGACCGAATGAAGTTCGAAATCCCGGTTGGCACGCGCGGCGATTGTTATGACCGGTTCATGGTCCGCGTCGAGGAAGTCCGCCAATCGGTGCGGATCATGAAGCAGTGCTTGTCCGAGATGCCCGAGGGGCCGATCGCCAGCCTCGATCGCAAGGTCGTGCCGCCCAAGCGCGGCGAGATGAAGCGATCGATGGAAGCGCTGATCCACCACTTCAAGCTCTATACGGAAGGGTTCCACGTGCCCGCCGGTGAAGTCTATGTCGCGACCGAAAGCCCCAAGGGCGAATTCGGCGTTTATCTGGTCAGCGACGGCACCAACAAGCCGTACCGCTGCAAGATCCGCCCGACCGCATTCTCGCATCTGCAGGCAATGGACTTCATGAGCCGGGGGCACATGCTGGCGGATACGACGGCTATTCTGGGCGCGTTGGATATTGTGTTCGGGGAGTGCGACCGGTGATCGGCCTGACAGGCATCCGGACCATCTTCTGCAGTTGTGCCGTTATGTTTTGCACTGCGGCCATTTCTCCGCTCATTTTGCGGGCGATGGCAATTGATCTTCTGCCATTAAAATGGCCAATCCTCATTTACGGGGGTCTGGCGCTGGTCGGCATGCTGGTGGCGAGCCCGCTGTGGATTGCGGCTGAGCTCAATCACAAATTCCAGTACAAGAACCGAAATCGGACCAAGAACGGGGCGCAGCACAATGGCTGAACCTTCGTCCGCTCCTGCCACCCTCAACCTCGCCGATAAGCTCGCGCAGTTCGCCGATCACTGGAACCCGCGCATCATCGGTCATTACAATGGCAATGAAATCCGCGTGGCCAAGGTGCAGGGCGAGTTCAGCTGGCACGCGCATGCCGATACCGACGAGCTGTTCCTGGTCATCGCGGGCGAGCTCGGCATCGAGTTTCGCGATGGCCTGCGCCGCTATGGCCCGGGCGAGATGGTCGTCGTGCCCAAGGGCACCGAGCACAAGCCCTTCGCCGAAGCCGAATGCCACATCCTGCTGATGGACCGCGAGGGCGAGCCCAACACGGGCGTCAACCCCTCCGCGCTGACTCGCGAAACGCTGGAGGTGATCTGATGACAGACAATGTCGAGAACCTCATTCTCGAGCGGTTGCGACGAATCGACGAAACGCTTCAGGATATCCGAGGCGATATCAGGGATTTGAAGATTCGGATGACCGCGATGGAGGAGCACATGCTCAGCCTCCAGACTAGCGTCGTTGGACTTAATGCGCGGATGGATCGATTTGACGAGCGGCTGTCTCGCGTCGAACGCCGACTTGACCTGCGAGAAGCAATGTAATGGCCGACCACGCCCATATTCCCGACGAAGCCGAAACCCGCGCACGCTGGGGTGATTTCGCCTGGACGCCGGAAAACGCTGCGAAGGCGAAGGAAATCGTCGGTCGCTATCCGCCCGGGCGGCAGCAATCCGCGTCGATTCCCTTCCTCGATCTCGCCCAGCGGCAGGTGGGTTCGGCAACGCAAACCCAAGGCTGGCTGCCCGTGCCCGTCATCGAGTTTGTCGCGCGCGAACTCAGCATGCCCTATATGCGCGTGTATGAGGTCGCGACCTTCTACACGATGTTCAATATGGCACCGGTTGGCCGCTACCATGTGCAGGTCTGTGGCACGACGCCGTGCATGCTGGCGGGATCGGACGATGTGTTCGCCGCGTGCAAGAATCACGGCCTGATCAAGGGCAACACCACGCCCGACGGGCTGTTCACGCTGACTGAGGTCGAATGCTTGGGCACCTGCGCTAATGCGCCGATGGTGCAGATCAACGACGACAATTTCGAAGACCTGGACTATGATCGCACCACGGCAGTGCTCGAAGCACTGGCGCGGGGAGAGAGCCCCAAAGCGGGCTCGCAGATCGGACGGCAAACAAGCTGTCCAGAGGGTGGACCGACCTCGCTGACGGCAATGGTCGACGACAATCATGATTATCGGGGAGAATGGGCATGAACATCCTGATCGCAATCGGCTTCGCGCTACTCGCGGTATTTGTCCTGGTGGCGCTGGTGAAGCTTGCCTTTGGGTTGATCGTCCTTGCGCTCGTGCTCGGTACGGGCGTCGCGGCCTATTTCGTTATGGAAAAGCTGATCGGACAGGGCCGCTGATGCGCACCGTTATCGACCGCAATTTGCGGGGGGCCTGGTGATGCGCAAGTCTGCAATGGCTGGTGTGCCCATCATCGGCGTCATTTTCCTGCTGCTGGCGGTAATGAAGCTGATCAATGGCGAAGCCTGGGTCGTTTGGGCCATCCTGGGCTTTCTGTTCGGCGGATTCGGCGTTTTCGCGAACCGGTCGGGAGGAAATAAGGCGTGACCCTTGCTGACAAGGATCGCATTTTTACGAATGTCTACGGCTTTCAGTCATGGAAGCTGGAGGCAGCGCTCAAGCGTGGCGATTGGGATAATACCAAGTCACTGCTGGCGCTGGGCCCGGATACGATCATCGACCGGATCAAGGCGAGCGGCCTGCGCGGGCGCGGCGGGGCAGGGTTCCCCACGGGCACGAAATGGTCGTTCATGCCCAAGGAACCGAAGCCGGACCGGCCCAATTTCCTGGTGATCAACGCTGATGAATCGGAACCGGGCAGCTGCAAGGATCGCGAAATCATCCGGCACGATCCGCACAAGCTGATCGAGGGCGCGCTGGTCGCGGGCTTCGCGATGCGGGCGCGCGCCGCTTATATCTATATTCGCGGCGAATATATCCGCGAGGCTGAGGTGCTGTTTGCCGCGATTGCCGAGGCGTATGACAAGGGGCTGATCGGCAAGAATGCGTGCGGATCGGGTTATGATTTCGACGTTTTCTGCCACCGCGGCGCTGGCGCCTATATCTGCGGCGAAGAAACCGCGATGCTCGAAAGCCTGGAGGGCAAAAAGGGCCAGCCGCGCCTGAAGCCGCCATTCCCGGCGGGCGCGGGGCTCTATGGCTGCCCGACGACGGTCAACAATGTCGAGTCGATTGCGGTTGCCCCCACCATCCTGCGTCGGTCACCCGAATGGTTCGCGAGCTTCGGGCGCGAGAACAACAAGGGCACCAAGCTCTTCCAGATCAGCGGCCATGTGAACCGCCCTTGCGTCGTCGAGGAAGCGATGAGCATCCCGTTCCGCGAACTGATCGAGGTGCATTGCGGCGGCGTGCGCGGCGGCTGGGACAATCTACTCGCGGTCATCCCCGGCGGGTCATCGGTGCCGCTGGTGCCAGCGGCCGAGATCATGGACGCGCCGATGGATTTTGACGGACTGAAGGCGCTTGGCTCCGGGCTCGGCACCGCCGCCGTTATCGTCATGGACAAGTCCACCGATATCGTCCGGGCGATCAGCCGGCTCAGCTATTTCTACAAGCACGAAAGCTGTGGCCAATGCACCCCTTGCCGCGAAGGCACCGGCTGGATGTGGCGCGTGATGGAACGCATGCGCACCGGCGACGCGGATATCAGCGAGATCGACACGCTGTATCAGGTCACCAAGCAAGTCGAAGGCCACACCATTTGCGCGCTGGGTGACGCTGCCGCTTGGCCGATCCAGGGCCTGATCAAGCATTTCCGCCCGGAGATGGAGCGGCGCATCGCGGAGAAGCGCGGCGACGCTGGCGAAGCGATGCTGGAGGCGGCGGAGTGACTGACGAACGCGCTGACCTGATGTTGGACATCCTCAAGCGGATCCAGTCGGACCTCTCGCTGGTGCGCCGTGAGCAAACGTCACAGAGCACCCGGCTCTTGGCAATGGAGGATCATCAACGCGGCATGATCACGTCGCTGATGGGCGTCGTGACATCCATTCACGGCCTGGAGGTCGATGTCGCGCATCTGAAAGATCGGGTTGACCGGATCGAAAAGCGGCTCGGCTTGATGGACACGGAGCATTGATGGAAATGCTCGAAATCAACCAAATTGAGGGGCACACCAACCGCGCGCTGGGCGTTGCCTCCGCGTGGCCGATTCAGGGTCTGATCAAGCATTTGCGCCCGAAGGTGGAGCGCCGCATTGCGGATAAGCGCGGTGGTGGGGTGGAGACGATGCAGGAGGCAGCGGAGTGACGAATTTTCAGAAGGTCGCGATCGCGGTTCTGGCCGGGCTCATCCCCAATGCCGTTTCAGCGCAATTGTCGTCGCGCGATGGTCTGCTTGAGGCAGTGCCGACAGCGCAAGCCCGTGTTGCGTTGATAGAATATGCGTCGTGCCTCGTCGCACGGCGTCCGCAACCCGTCCGCCAGCTCCTGACGATGGATTCGCGTTCCACTGATTATTTTTCGAAGATGAACAAATTGATCGATGATCTTGAAAGCTGCCGACTGCCCGGGCGCCTGAAAATGTCGAATGTCCTGTTGCTCGGCGGCTTGGCTGAAGCAGCCTATAAGCATGATTTCGCCGGTCGTAGGGCATTGGATCCAGTGTTACTGGCAGAAAATGTATCGCCGAATTTGCCATTGGATAGCAATGAAGCTGCATTGGCATGCGTTGTTCGGAAGAAGCCTCAGGCCGTGCATGATCTGCTCGGGACCCGCATCGAGAGCGCACAGGAGCTGGACGCAATCAAGCCGCTAGCCGAGGAGTTGTCGAGCTGCATGGTTCCGGGAACCACCAGCCGACTGAACAAATCATATTTTCGGTCGGTGCTGGCGCTGGCGCTGTTTCGCTCGGCAGCTCTAACCGCTTCGCAAGCGGGGGCCCGCTGATGCCCAAACTCAAAGTCGACGGCGTCGAGATCGAGGTGCCTCAGGGTGCCACCGTGCTCCAGGCGTGCGAGATCGCCGGCAAGGAAATCCCGCGTTTCTGCTATCACGAACGCCTCAGCATCGCGGGCAATTGCCGGATGTGTCTGGTCGAGGTGAAGCCGGGCCCACCCAAGCCGCAGGCGTCGTGCGCGTTGCCGGCCGCCGAGAATCAGGAGATTTTCACCAATTCGCCGATGGTGAAGAATGCGCGCGAAGGGGTGATGGAGTTTTTGCTCATCAATCACCCGCTCGATTGCCCGATTTGCGACCAGGGCGGCGAGTGCGACTTGCAGGACCAATCGGTCGCCTATGGCCGGGGATCGTCGCGCTATGACGAGAACAAGCGCGCGGTGACCGAAAAATATATGGGGCCCATCGTCAAGACGGTGATGACGCGCTGCATCCAGTGCACGCGCTGCGTCCGCTTTGCCGAGGAAGTCGCCGGCGTTGAGGAGATCGGTGCGATCGGGCGTGGCGAGAATATGCAGATCACCAGCTATCTCGAACACGCCGTGTCGAGCGAGCTGAGTGGCAATGTCGTCGATCTCTGCCCGGTCGGTGCGCTGACGTCGAAGCCCTATGCGTTCGAGGCGCGGCCGTGGGAGCTCAAGAAGACGCTGACGATCGACGTGATGGACGCGGTCGGTACCAACATCCGGCTTGATAGTCGGGGGCGTCAGGTGCTGCGTTGCCTGCCGCGCATCAACGAAGACGTGAACGAGGAATGGGCAACCGACAAGACTCGCCACGCGATCGATGGGCTCGTCCGCAAGCGGCTCGACCGGCCGTTCCTGCGCAAGGGCGGCAAGCTGGTCGAAGCGACGTGGGACGAGGCCTTTGCCGCGATCGCCGCCGTTAAGGCGGGCAAGAACGTCGCGGCGATTGCGGGCGATCTGGTTGATTGCGAAACCATGTATGCAGCCAAGGCGCTGCTCGCCAAAATGGGGTCGTCGCTGCTCGAAGGGCGGCAGACCGGCATGGATTATGACGTAACCTCGCTTGCCGCCGTCAATTTCAACACGACGATTGCCGGCACGGAAATGGCCGATGCGATTCTGCTGGTCGGCACCAATTTGCGGTGGGAAGCGCCCCTAGTGAACACCCGCGTCCGCAAGGCGATCAAGCGCGGGGCGAAGGTGTTTGCGATTGGGCCAGAGACCGATCTGACCTATAAGGTCGAATGGTTGGGCAATGGCCTTTCCGCGATGGCCAAGCTGCCCGAGGCGGCGGCGGCAGCGTTCAAGAATGCGCAGCGCCCGATGATCATCGTTGGCGGTGCGGCGCTGAAATCGGGGCACGGCGCGGCGCTTGCCTTTGCCAAAAAGCACAAACTGGTCCGCACGCTGGAAGATGGCACGGCATGGAACGGCTTTAACGTCGTCCATATGGCAGCAGCGCGGATGGGCGGGCTGATGCTCGGCTATGCGCAGCCTGGCGGCATTGCAGACATTGCCGCTGCAAAGCCAAAGCTGGCGTTTTTCCTGGGGGCGGACGAGGTCGATTTCTGGGACTTCGCCAAGAGCTTCAAAGTCTATATCGGCCATCATGGGGATAAAGGCGCGGCGCATGCCGATGTCGTGCTGCCCGGCGCCAGCTATGCCGAGAAATCGGGCACCTGGGTCAATCTGGAAGGGCGCGTTCAGCGCGGCGAACGTGCGGTGTTCCCGCCCGGTGACGCCCGCGAGGATTGGACGATCCTGCGCGCGCTGTCGGCGGTGATGGGCAAGACATTGCCGTTCGACACGCTCGATCAGCTCCGCGCTGAAATGGCAAAGGACGTGCCCACGCTCGGCACGCTCGGCCTGAAACGATTCGATTGGCCCCCCCCTGCACTCGAGGCAAAGGGGGAGGGCGAGATCGCCTATCCGATCAAGGATTTCTACCTGACCAACGCCATTTGCCGCGCCAGCCCGACGATGCAGCGCTGCTCGGCTGAGCTGGTGCACGGCCAAAGCTTTGCGGAGGCGGCGGAGTGATGGGCCTGGTCCACGCAGATATCGAGCTGACAAATGCCAGGCGGGACGACCTTCTGCCGATGAGGGTCAACGCCCTGGTTGATAGTGGGGCGGTGCACATGTGCATCCCGCAGCATGTCGCCAACCAGCTTGAGCTCGAAGTGCAGGATCGTCGCGAAGTCACCGTCGCCGACGGCCGGACGCAAACCGTCGATTATGTTGGTCCGATTCGAATTCGCTTCGCCAACCGGCAGTGCCTCGTCGGTGCGCTGGTGCTTGGTGATCAGGCGCTGCTTGGCGCGATACCGATGGAAGATATGGATTTGGTCATTAGCCCAAGCCGCCAGACCGTTACGGTCAATCCTGCCAATCCCAATATCGCCGCATCGTTGGCGATGGGCTTTCGGACGTCGCATCAATGACCTGGTGGTTCACCTATCTCGGCATGCCGTTTGAGGGCGCTTGGTTCCTTGCCACGCTGATCGACATTCTATTGATCGCGCTGCCGGTGATGCTGGCGGTTGCGCTGATCATTTATGCCGATCGCAAAATCTGGGCGGCGATGGCGCTCCGGCGCGGGCCCAATGTCGTCGGGCCGTTCGGCATTCTGCAGTCCTTCGCTGACGGGTTGAAGGTGTTCCTCCAGGAAACGATTATCCCGTCGAGCGCGAACAAGGGCCTGTTCCTGCTCGCGCCGATCATTACCTTCACCGTCGCGCTGATCGTGTGGGCGGTGGTGCCGTTCCAGGCTGATCTGATCCTGTCGAACATCAACGTTGGCCTGCTCTATGTGCTCGCGGCGAGTTCGCTCGGGGTATACGGCATCATTCTGGCGGGCTGGTCGTCCAATTCGAAATACCCCTTCTTCTCGGCGATCCGGGCGGCGGCGCAGATGGTGAGCTATGAAGTCGCGATCGGCTTTGTGCTCATTTCAGTGGTACTGTGGACCGGCAGCTTCAATCTCGCCGCGATTGTCGAGGCCCAGAAGGATGTGTGGGGTTTTGCCGCATTCCCCATCAATGGCTTTGCGTTCAATCCCTTGCTGTTCCCGATGGCGGTGGTGTTCTTCATCTCGTCGCTTGCCGAAACGCAAAGAGCACCCTTCGATCTGACCGAGGCCGAAAGCGAGCTCGTTGCGGGCTATCAGACCGAATATTCGTCGATGGCGTTCGCGCTCTACTGGCTGGGCGAATATGCCAATGTCATCCTGATGTGCGTGCTGAACGCGACATTGTTCTGGGGTGGCTATCTGCCGCCGGTCGATTGGGCACCGCTTTATTATGTCCCCGGCATCATCTGGCTGTTTTTGAAGATGTGCTTCTTCTTCTTCCTGTTCAGCTGGGTGAAGGCGACCGTGCCGCGCTATCGCTATGATCAGCTGATGCGGCTGGGGTGGAAAGTGTTCCTGCCGCTGTCGTTGTTCTGGGTGTTTTTGGTGAGCGGGTATTTGATGCTCGTTCGCGTGGGAGTGTCGGCATGAATATCGGCCAGACCATCAAGGCCTTCACGCTGTGGGAATTCGTCCGCGCGCATGCGCTGACCTTGCGGTATTTCTTCCGCGCCAAGGCGACGATCAACTACCCGTATGAGAAGAACCCCATCTCCCCGCGCTTCCGGGGCGAACATGCGCTGCGTCGCTACCCCAATGGCGAGGAGCGCTGCATCGCGTGCAAGCTGTGCGAGGCAGTTTGTCCGGCGCAGGCGATCACGATTGAAGCCGAACCGCGCGACGACGGCAGCCGCCGGACGACACGCTACGATATCGATATGACCAAGTGCATCTATTGCGGCCTGTGCGCAGAAGCCTGCCCGGTCGATGCTGTGGTCGAAGGGCCGAATTTCGAATTCGCGACCGAAACGCGCGAGGAGCTGATCTACGACAAGGCAAAGCTGCTCGATAATGGCGACCGGTGGGAGCGGGTGATCGCCGCGAACCTTGCCGCCGATGCTCCGTACCGTTAAGCGCACACCGATTCCAAGGGGCCTCCACACATCGTGATTCAGGTTTTCGCCTTTTATCTTTTCGCATCGATCGTGCTCGTTTCGGGTGCGATGACGATTGCGTCGCGCAACCCGGTGCATTCGGTGCTCTGGCTGATTTTTGCGTTCTTCAACGCCGCTGGGCTGATGCTGCTGGTCGGCGCTGAGTTCATCGCGATGCTGCTCGTCATCGTTTATGTCGGTGCGGTATCGGTGCTGTTCCTGTTCGTGGTGATGATGCTCAACATCGATTTTGCCGAAATGCGCCAAGGCTTTGTGCACTATTTGTGGCCGGGGCTCGCGCTGGCGGTGGCATTGGCGATCGAGTTGTTCATTGCGGTCAACGCCTGGACGGCCGGCGGAATCGAACTGGCGCGCCGGATCGCGCCGACGCCGGATACGACCCCCAATATCGAGGCGATCGGCGATCTGCTGTACACGCGCTACCTTTATATCTTCGAAGGCGCCGGACTTGTGCTGCTGGTGGCGATGATCGGGGCGATTGTGCTCACGCATCGTGAACGCAGAGGGGTGAAGCCACAGAATATCGCCCGCCAGGTCGCGCGCCGACCGCAGGACGCCACGCGCAATGTTGATGCGCCGGTCGGCCAGGGGGTGAAGCTGTGATCGGCCTCGTCCATTATCTGGTGGTTTCGGCCATTTTGTTCACGATGGGGGTGCTCGGCATCTTCCTGAACCGCAAGAACATCATCGTCATCCTGATGGCGATCGAGCTGATCCTGCTCGCGGTGAACATCAATTTCGTCGCTTTTTCGGCCTATTTGCACGATCTGGTTGGCCAGGTGTTCGCCATGTTCGTGCTGACTGTCGCGGCCGGTGAGGCCGCGATCGGCTTGGCTATTCTCGTCATCTATTTCCGCGGCCGGGGCACTATTTCGGTCGATGATGTCAATCGGATGAAGGGGTGATGACGTTGTCCCAGACCCTTTTCGTCACCCCCGCAAAGCTGGGGGTCTCGCTTCCTTGCGGGGTCGAAAAATGTAGCTGGTTCCCCGCTTTCGCGGGGATGACGGTGGTAGTTAAATGAATCCGATCCTTCTCATCGTCTTCCTGCCGCTGGTGGCCGCGTTTGTTGCTGGGTTCAGCAACAAGGCGTTTGGCACGACGTTGCCCAAGATCCTGACGACGGTCGCGCTGTTCACCTCCGCCGTGCTGAGCTGGACGATTTTCCTGCCTTTCGTGGCCGGCACCGCCAGCCCAAGCGTCACCCCAGTGTTCGATTGGATCCGCTCGGGATCGCTCGACATCGTCTGGTCGCTGCGCGTTGATGCGCTGACGGCGGTGATGCTGGTCGTCATCACGTCGGTCTCGGCGCTCGTCCACCTCTATAGCTGGGGCTATATGGAGGAGGATCCGGACCAGCCGCGCTTCTTCGCCTATCTGTCGCTGTTTACCTTTGCGATGCTGATGCTGGTGACCGCCGACAACATCGTCCAGATGTTCTTCGGCTGGGAAGGGGTTGGCCTCGCGTCCTATCTCCTCATCGGCTTCTGGTTCCGAAAGCCGAGTGCCAATGCCGCTGCAATCAAGGCGTTCGTCGTCAACCGCGTCGGCGACCTTGGCTTCATGCTCGGGATTTTCGGCACCTATCTCGTCTTCAACACCGTCCAGATCGACGAAATCCTGCGGCTCGCGCCCGGCATGGCGGGGTCGACGATCGGCTTCCTGTGGTTCCGCGCCGATACGATGACGGTGCTGTGCCTACTGCTGTTCATCGGCGCGATGGGCAAATCCGCGCAGCTCGGCCTGCACACCTGGTTGCCTGATGCGATGGAAGGGCCGACGCCTGTCTCCGCACTAATCCACGCCGCGACGATGGTGACGGCGGGTGTGTTCATGGTGTGCCGCTTGTCGCCAATGTTCGAAGCAAGCCCGGTCGCCATGACCGTGGTGATGACGGTGGGTGCTGCAACCTGCTTCTTTGCGGCCACGGTCGGGTTGGTGCAGACCGATATCAAGCGGGTGATCGCCTATTCGACCTGCTCGCAGCTGGGCTATATGTTTTTTGCAGCGGGCGTGGGCGCGTATGGCGCGGCAATGTTCCACCTGTTCACGCACGCCTTTTTCAAGGCGCTGCTGTTCCTGGGCGCGGGGTCGGTGATCCACGCGATGCACCATGAACAGGACATGCGGCACTACGGTAACCTGCGCAAAGCCATCCCGCTCACTTTCTGGGCGATGATGATGGGCACGCTCGCGATCACTGGCGTGGGGCTTCCAGGCGTGATCGAGGGGCTGCCTGCGATTGGCTTTGCCGGCTTCCATTCGAAGGACGCGATCATCGAAGGGGCCTGGGCCTCGGGCAATCTCGGCGCATCGATCGTCGGGGTGATCGTGGCGCTGCTGACGAGCTTCTATTCGTGGCGGCTGATGTTCCTGACCTTCTGGGGCAAGCCGCGCTGGGCGACGTCGGAGCATATCCAACACGCGCTGCACCATGCCCATGGTCACGGCCATGACGATCATGCCCATCACGACGACCACGCGCCTGCAGATCATGGCGACGGTACCGGCGGCTATCACCCGCATGAAAGCCCCTGGACGATGCTGGTGCCGCTTGGCCTGCTCTCGGCGGGCGCCGTCGCGGCGGGCTTTATCTTCCACGGCGCATTCATCGAACCGGAAGCGGGCAAGGAGTTCTGGAAGGGCGCGATCGCGTTCAGCGAGCATCTCGCCCACGCCACGCATGAGGTGCCGTTGTTGGTGAAGCTCAGCGCTGCGATCGCCTGGATCATCGGGCTGGCCGGGGCTTATTATGCCTATATCCGCGCGCCCGAGCTCCCCGCGCAAATGGCGCGTAGCTTCAGCGTGGTTTACGACTGGCTGCTGCATAAATGGTATTTCGACGAGCTGTATGACCTGCTGTTCGTCAAGCCATCTTTCACGATCGGTCGTTTCTTCTGGCATCGGGGTGACGAACAGACCATCGACCGGTTCGGCCCCAATGGCGCGGCGGCGTTCGTCGCTTCGGGCAGCCGGTTGGCCGGGCGGATGCAGACCGGCTATATCTACACTTATGCGTTCGTGATGCTGATCGGCCTGACCGCGGTCGTCACCTGGGCGATTGCGAGCTGATGACGATGAACGGCTTTCCCATCCTCTCGATCATGATCGCCGTGCCCGCTGTTGCGGCCATGCTGTGCCTGTTTGTCGGCGCGAATGGCGCGCGTTGGCTGGCGTTGATTGCCACGTTGGTCGATCTGGCGCTGGGCGCGGCGCTGTGGACCAATTTCGATATCGGCGGCCCGCAATGGCAATTCGTCGAACATGCCCAAATTCCAGCATTCGGCACCTTCGGCTGGGCGCTCGGCATTGATGGCTTCGCGCTGATGCTGATCATGCTCAGCGTGTTCCTGATGCCGATTTGCATCGGCGCGAGCTGGACCGCTATCACCAAGCGCGTGCCTGAATATATGGCCGCGTTCCTCGTGACCGAAACGCTGATGATCGGCACCTTCGCGGCGCAGGACCTTTTCCTGTTCTACATCTTTTTCGAAGCCGGGCTGATCCCGATGTATCTGATCATCGGCATCTGGGGCGGCGCGAACCGGATCTACGCGAGCTATAAATTCTTTCTCTACACATTGCTCGGATCGGTGCTGATGCTGGTCGCGATGCTGTGGATGGCGAATTACGCGGGGACGACTGACATCCCGACCTTGCTCACCACCGATTTCCCGCGTGGGGCGCAATTCTGGCTGTGGCTCGGCTTCTTTGCCTCGTTTGCGGTCAAGATGCCGATGTGGCCAGTCCATACCTGGCTGCCCGACGCGCATGTGCAGGCGCCGACGGCGGGATCGGTGATTCTGGCGGGCGTGCTGCTGAAGCTGGGCGGCTATGGTTTCCTGCGCTTTTCGGTGCCGATGTTCCCGGAAGCCTCGGCGAGCTTTACCTGGCTGATCCTTGGCTTGTCCGCCATCGCCGTCATTTACACCTCGCTCGTCGCGCTGGTGCAGTCGGACATGAAGAAGCTGATCGCCTATTCGTCCGTCGCACATATGGCGATTGTGACGATCGGCCTGTTCGCCTTCAACCAGCAGGGCATTGAAGGCGCGATGATCGTGATGCTCAGCCATGGGCTGGTATCGGCAGCGTTGTTCCTGTGCGTCGGCGTGATCTATGATCGACTGCATACCCGCGAGATCAACCGTTATGGCGGCCTCAGCATCAACATGCCGCGCTACGCGATCCTGTTCCTGCTGTTCACGATGGCGAGTGTCGGCCTACCCGGCACAAGCGGGTTCGTTGGCGAATTCCTGAGCCTGGCGGGCACGTATCAGGTGTCGACCGTCGCCACGCTGCTCTGCACGACCGGGATTATCCTCGGCGCGGGCTATATGCTCTATCTGTATCGTCGGGTCGCGTTCGGCGAGATCGTTCATGACGATGTCCGCGCGATGCCCGATTTGTCGATGCGGGAGATGGCCTTGCTCGTGCCGATTGCCGCGGCAGTGATGTGGATGGGGGTTTATCCCGAAAGCTTCCTGGCACCGATGCGCGGCGATGCAGCGACACTGGTTGCGCGCGTCTCCCGGGCCCAGCCGGCAGGGGATTCGCTGCCAACGCCGGGGCGCCCCGCACCGGTCGCCGCCCCAATTGCCGCGCATGCGGAGGCGCACTGATGGACTATACCGCAAATCTGGTGATGACCCTGCCGGAGATCGTCCTGTCGGTCGGCGCGCTCCTCTTGATGCTCGTTGCGGCATGGGGCGGGCAGGGCGCGTCGCGGGCGATTTCCTGGGCATCGATTGCAGTGCTGATCGGTGCAGGGATCGCGCTGAGTGGACCAGCCTCCAGTGGCGGCGTCGCCTTTTACGGCCTGTACCGGGCCGATGGCTTTGCCGCCTTTGCCAAGGTGTTGATCTTTGGCGCGGCAGCGGTCGCGATCATCATGGCACCGGGGTTTTTCGAACGGACCAGCGGCGACAATCTGCGTCCCGAATATCCCGTGCTCATCCTGCTGGCGGCTGTCGGCATGGGGATGATGGTGTCGGCGACTGATTTCCTGACGCTCTATGTCGGGCTCGAACTGCAGAGTCTCGCCGCCTATGTGCTGGCGAGCTTCATGCGGCAGGATGCGCGGTCAGCTGAAGCTGGGCTCAAATATTTCGTGCTCGGCGCGCTGGCGAGCGGGATCCTGCTCTACGGCATTTCGCTGGTCTATGGCTTTAGCGGCACGACGGGCTTTGATTCCGTCGCCACGGCCTATGTTGCCGGCCATTCAAAGGGGCTCTTGTTCGGTCTGGTGTTCGTGTTCGCCGGGCTCGCTTTCAAGATGAGCGCGGTGCCGTTCCATATGTGGACCCCCGACGTTTACGAAGGCGCGCCGACCCCGGTGACCGCCTTTTTCGGCAGCGCGCCCAAGGTCGCCGCGATCGCGCTCACCGTCCGGGTAGCGGTTGAGGCGATGGGGCCGGCATTGCTCGAATGGCGTCAGATCGTGATCTTCGCGGCGCTCGCCTCGATCATCCTCGGCGCGGCGGGCGCGATTGGGCAGACCAATATCAAGCGGCTGCTGGCGTATTCCTCGATCAACAATGTCGGCTTCATTCTGGTCGGGCTGGCTGCGGGAACGCAAAAAGGCGTGGCGGCGGTCCTGTTCTACCTGGTGGTGTATGTCGTCATGACGCTCGGCAGCTTTCTGGTTGTGCTGCAAATGCGCGATGGGACTGGGCAGCCGATTGAGCGGATGGACAGCCTGTCGGGGCTTTCGCGGACGCGGCCGGGTCTGGCGCTGGCGATGGCGATCTTCATGTTCTCGCTGGCCGGGATTCCGCCGATGCTGGGCTTCAACGCCAAGCTGGCGGTGTTCGACGCTGCAGTGTCAGCCGGACTGTTTCCGCTGGCGGTGATCGGCTTCGTCGCGTCGGTGATCGGGGCTTATTATTACCTGCGTGTCGTCAAGATCATGTATCTCGACGAGCCTGCCGAACCGTTCGGTCGCGGTGATGTGGTCGAGGGTGGATTGATTGCAGCGGCGGCGATCTTCATTTCGCCCGCTGGCTGGATATTGCTCTCAACGCTCAGCATCTGGAGCATGACGGCGGCGAAGGGGCTGTTCCCATAAGCGCGACAATCCGCGTCGTTGCGGAGACGGGCTCCACCAATGCCGACCTGATCGCGCTGGCGGCAACGGGATCGCCCGAGGGGTTGTGGCTGCGTGCCGAACGCCAGACGTCGGGGCGCGGACGGCAGGGGCGGGCATGGGTATCGCCACCCGGTAATCTCTACGCCAGCACGCTCGTCCGGCTGCGCCCGGCCGATCCACCGCCCGCCACACTAGCGCTGGTCGCTGCGGTAGCGCTGGAGGAGGCGGTGTCGGCCTATCTTGGTGCGGGGCGGGTCCAGCTGAAATGGCCCAATGATCTGTTGCTGGCGGGCGCGAAGCTGTCGGGCATTCTGCTCGAACGGTCGGGCGACGCCATCATTATCGGCTTTGGCGCCAACCTCGCGCACCACCCGACCGATCTCGATCGGGTCGCCACAAGCTTGGCCGCGCAAGGTATAAGCGTTGATCCGGACGACTTCCTTGTCACGCTGGCTGACGGGTTCGCGCGCTGGCTTGGCAAATGGCGGGGGGAAGGGCTCGCCGCCGTCCGAGACCGCTGGATGGCGCGTGCGCACCCGCCCGGCACCGCGCTGACCGCTCGCCTGCCCGATGGGGTTGCGGTGGAAGGGCTGTTCGATCGGTTGGATCGCGACGGTGCGCTCATCCTGCGCTTGGCGGACGGCGGCACCCGTGTCATTCACGCGGGCGATGTGTTTTTGATTTGAAGGGCCCCTGGACCGATGCTGCTCGCGATCGATGCCGGAAATACCAATGTCGTATTCGCGCTGGTCCGCGATAATGCCATTATCGCGCGCTGGCGGATCGCGACCGATCCGCGCCGGACGGCGGACGAATATGCCGTTTGGCTCAGCCAGCTGCTCCAGCTTGAAGGGCATGATCGCAAGGATATCGCCGGTGTCATCATCGCGACGGTGGTCCCGCGCGCGCTCCACAATCTGCAAACCCTGGCGCGCAAATATTTCGATACTGAGCCGTTGATCGCGGGCCAGCCGCCGGTCGAATGGGGCATCGAGATCGACGTTAAGGAGCCCAATTCGCTGGGTGCCGACCGCGCGGTCAACACGATTGCCGCGCACGCGCTGCACCCCGGCGATTTGATCGTCATCGATTTCGGTACCGCCACCACCTTCGAGGTCGTCGACTATACCGGCGCGTACAAGGGCGGCATCATCTGCCCCGGCATCAACCTGTCGCTCGACGCGCTGGTTACCGCCGCTGCCAAGCTACCGCGCATCGCCATTGAAGCGCCCGCAGATACCAGCGTGATCGGCCGCGATACGATCAGCCAGATGCATATCGGCATCTATTGGGGCTATATCGGCATGCTCGAAGGGCTGGTTGCGCGGATCAAAGCGGAGGTCGGTCGCCCGGTCAAGGTGATCGCAACCGGTGGGTTGGCGACGCTTTTTGAGAAACAAACCGATGTTTTCGATGTCGTTGAGCCTGATCTGACCATTCAGGGGCTGGCGATGATGTGGGATCGCGCCCATATAGCAGCGTAGAGTTGCACCGGAGCGCGCCCAACCGCGCCGCTTCGCTCCCCCATCTCGATGATATTCTGCGCCTGACCGCGCACCTTCCATGGCCGCTCGCCTGTGCCGGTGGCCGAAATTGAAAGAACAGGACCTTAGTGACTACCCCAAAGAAAGAACTGCTTTTCCTGGCCCTTGGTGGGTCGGGCGAAATCGGCATGAACGTCAATCTTTATGGCTGCGAAGGCAAATGGGTGATGGTCGATTGCGGCATCACCTTTGCCGATCCCAATTACCCTGGCGTTGAGGTGATCCTGCCCGACCTGGCCTTTATCGAGGAGCGCTTGGACGATCTGCTCGGCATTGTGCTCACCCACGGGCATGAAGATCATATCGGCGCGCTGCCTTACTTGGCCGAAGATCTCGGCGTGCCATTGTTCGCGTCGCCTTTCACCGCCGGGTTGATCCGCGGAAAGCTCGACGAAGAGGGCATTGCTGACCGGGTCAAACTCAACATCGTCAAGCCTGGCAAGGAATTCCAGCTTGGCCCGTTTGGCTTTCGCTTTGTGCCGGTCGCGCATTCGATCCCCGAGGGTAACGCGCTGTTGATCACCACGCCTTATGGCAAGGTATTCCATACCGGCGACTGGAAGCTCGATGACGAACCCGTCATCGGTGCCCCGGCGAGTGCCGATGTGATGACGGCAATCGGCGATGAGGGCGTGCTCGCGCTGGTCTGCGATTCAACCAATGTGTTCAACCCGCAAGCATCGGGTTCGGAAAGCTCGGTGCGCAAGGGATTGTTTGACGTGGTCGCCGCCGCCAAGGGTCGCGTGCTGGTCACCACCTTTGCCTCCAATGCGGCGCGGTTGAAGACGCTGGGCGACGTCGCCCGCGACAGCGGTCGCTCCATCTGCGTGGCCGGCCGATCGCTGGATCGTATCCTGAAAGTCGCGCAGGCAACCGGCTATCTCACCGATTTTCCTGAACGAGTCGATTGGGACGCGGCAATGCGGATGCCGCGCGACAAGGTGCTGATCGTCGCGACCGGCGGGCAGGGTGAAGAACGCGCCGCACTCGCCCGCGTGGCGTTCGGTTCGCACCAGATTTCACTCGATGCCGGCGACACGGTGGTCTTCTCATCGAAGCAGATTCCCGGCAATGAAGTCGCCATCGGACGTATCCAAAATGCGCTGGCGGCAAAGGGCGTGATCATGATCACCGACCGACAAGCGCATGTCCATGTGTCGGGCCACCCCGGTCGTCCGGAACTCGCCACAATGTATGGCTGGATCAGGCCCGAACTGCTGATGCCCGTGCACGGTGAGATGCGCCATATGATGGAACATGCCCGCTTTGGCCTGCAACAGGGTGTGCCGCGTGCATTGGTGCAAAGCGATGGCGATATCATTCGGCTCGCGCCGGGTGCGCCTGAGAAGATCGGCCATGCGCCCGTTGGGCGACTGGTTCTTGATGGTGATGTGATCCTGCCCGCCGACGGTACGACGATCAACGAGCGCCGCAAGCTCTCCCTCAACGGCCAAATCTCCGTCGCGGTTGCGCTGGGCAAGAATGGCGGGTTGCTGGGCGATCCGCAGATCAAGCTGCAGGGCGTCCCGGTCGAGGAGGATCGCGACCCGTTCATCGACGAAGCGGTCGATGCGGCTGCCAAGGCGGTGCGCGACGGCGGCAAGGATCGCGAAAAAACCCGCGAGCAGGTCCGTCTTGCGGTTCGCCGCGTCGCCTCGCGCTGGACCGGCAAAAAGCCGATCGTCGATGTGCTGATGATCGAGGCCTGAACGCCATGCAGATCACCTCAATGGTCGCCATTTATTTTCTGATGTGGGCCTTTTCGGTGTTCCTGGTGCTGCCTTTTGGCGTCCGCACGACTGAAGAAGCGGGCGCCGAACGTGTCCCCGGCCAGGCCGAGAGCGCGCCGCATGTTTTCAGCCCAGGCCGCTTCATTCTGCGCACCACTATTGTCGCGACAATCATGTTTGCGCTGTTCATGCTGAACTACGAATTTGGCTGGGTGCGGGCGGAGACGTTCGATTTTTTTGGCGGCATGAAGCCAGTAAATTGACCCACGGCCTGGGCGCTTTCACCGCGAATCGCGGCGAGTCGTCCACGCTATTTTGCCTCAAAACAGTCGAGTCGCGAATTGATCTGGGCGGCCCCGTCGTTGTGCATTCTAGGTAATGAACAGCATGACCTTAGCGGGGCGTACTTCGGAATTGGCACGCCGCATGCCGCAAACCGTTAAAGTCAAAGGGAATTCCAGATCGTGCACATCACCGATGCGCTTGATCAAACAGCATAGCTTTTGCCCGACTTGCCATTGATCCAAATCGGATGAATATTGGCAATGCACTTCGGTGTTTTTTGGGCAGAAGGAATGAATGAATGAACGCACCAGTTGGTTCCGATGATGCGCTTGTTGCGCTGACGGCAGATATTGTCGCCGCACATGTCAGCAACAACAGTACATCCGTTTCGGACCTGCCGAGATTGATCGAGTCTGTTCATGGCGCGCTTGCCGGGCTGGGTAGCCCAGTCGCCGCGCCAGTGGTTGTTCAGGAGCCAGCGGTTTCGGTGCGATCGTCTATCAAACCGGATTACATCGTCTGTCTTGAAGACGGCAAAAAGCTGAAGATGCTCAAGCGCCATCTGATGACTCACTATAAGATGACGCCAGACGAATACCGCGCCAAGTGGAAGTTGTCTGCTGACTATCCGATGGTCGCGCCGAACTATGCCGAGCAGCGCCGCGATCTGGCCAAGAAAATCGGCTTGGGCACTAAACCACGTAAGCGGCGGTAACCGCCCGGTTCAAGCTCAACGGCCATAGCGATCGAGCCAGTCTCTCATCATCACTGATGCTTTGTCGCTGAGTCTTACGGTTGATCGCCGGCGGTCTTCGGAATCCGCCCGGCGAACAATCATGCCCCGCGCTTCAAGGTTGCCGAGGTGACGCAGGGCCGTTGTGTTGGGGACCTTTGCGGCCGAGCAGGCGGTCGAGATCGATATTTCTCGACCGTCGGCACGGGCGGAATAAAGGGCCAACAAAATGTCCCAGGCCGGTTCGCCGAACAATATTGCGTCGACACCAAAACAGGCATCGCGCATCCGCCGGGCCTGATAAGCTTCGGCAGCGATGTCCTGCGGTTCTTCTAGCGAAAGAATGCGGGAACGGGCATCGGCCAGAACTGTTTCCAGTTCTTCGATCTCTGCCAACGCTCCTTGGATTGAGCGGTGCTCATATGACATTGTCACCTCCGAATAATTTTAGCGATTCCAGGCGGCATCGCTACCGTATGTTTGCAGCCGGGCCCGATGACGCCACGCGCCGATCGCGAGAATGATGGGGATGGGGGAACTCCACGCTGCCATCATCACCGAATATGACCATGGCATCAGCGTCGGCGTAAGCATCAGCAGATGGGTCAAAACGGTATCGAGAAGAACGGCAGCCATCCACATCGGCCAATAGCGCTGCGCTCGAATGACAATGAAAATCATCGCCACCAGAAATACTGAATCCACGGCCAACAAGCCGTATTCAAGCACTTGGAATCGGACGGCGCCCGATTTTGGGGCAAAGTGGCTTGCCACAATTGCCATGACTAGGGCTCCCACTCCCAATCGTTCGGGCGTACCGCCGCGCACGATGGCGTACACGCAGCAAACCAGAACGATTGAGAGGTAAATGGGAACGGTCATACACTATGCTCGCAACAGCGACGTTGATCGATGTTAATAGCGAGATCAGGCAACGGCGACGAGCGGCGCGGCGGTCTCGATCGTTCCACGTGGTGTGTCATGTGGCGGCGTCTCAAAGATATCGCCCTGGCCAAGGACATTGTGGTAGCTCGCGGCCGCGCGCAATTCCTTGTGGGCACATTGAATGTCCTTCATCGCCCCAAAGACCTTGGCTGTCGCTTCGCCGACAAAATTGACGGCAGCTTGGCCCTCCAGCGGATGAAAGGTCCCATCGGCACGTGCTGTCAGGACCGCAGTGCCCACGGCAAGTACCTTGAGCGCGGCCTCGTTCACTGCTTTTTCAGCAGGCTGCAGGGACCGAGCGATGCGAACGGCGGCAGTTGTCTTTGCAGAAGTCATGATATCTCCTCCACGCGATCAATCCGACCGCGAGCTAAAGGTTTAAATTTTCGAACTAATTCGGCTGCTTACTTGGTGATCAAGAAAAGCGCTGAAACCCCGTTTAGGAAATTGGCGACGACGAACATGATGATCAGCGCCAAGGCACAGATCCAGCCCAGTCGTTGTACCGATGTCAGGTCATTTTCCTGCCTCCCCTGCCGAAGGAAGGGCACCGCAAAGCGAGGCACCGTTTCCGTCCGGACTGAGGACGATATGGCAAGCACGGGGGTGGGTTCGGCAAGGTCCGGTGACTGGGTAACCAATTCTTGGTTATCCTGAGCCTCTGAAATCTCTAGTGCGCGAGCAGCATCGCGCCGACTGCTTGCCCCAAGCGTCTTGATCGCGCGTTTCAGGTAAAGATCGACGGTGTGATGGGAAATGCCGAGCTCTGCCGCAATCTCTTTTGACGAATGGCCACGCGCGACGAGCCGAAGACAGCCGCGCTGGCGGTCCGTGAGCAGTTCGATTCTCGCGTTTGTCATCTGGCAACTAACGCATATTTGATCCGTAATCTCAACCAAAGCGGAGTGAAATGCGATTCCTGATGCGGGATTGTTGATGCCCGGTGCCCGCGATGACATCTGCGATGCGAGTCGGGACAATTAGTCCGTATCGGCTGGACCGGCTGAAATCGGGGACTGAACGGCGATGACTTGTCGATGCCGGCCGATTTGCGCTCATGCCACTGCCTTGCTTTGCATGGCGACGGAATGGCACTTTCTTTTGCTTGTCACCGAACGTTAGTCCAGCATCTGCCCCGTGAAATTGACTATGCCGCGTCGCGCCAGCCCCCGGACACAAGCCCGTCAATCGTTGCCTGCAATGGGACATTTGCCGCGCAGCAGGACGAGTCGCTGCATGACTTATTGCAAAGGGGCTCGCGAGTGGCGTCCAGAAGCGGTCAGGTACGTAACCGCTCAATGGCCTGGGCAAGCGCGACATATAGCTTGCCCATGTCTGACGATAGCAGGGTGACGCTCATCGGGGCGCCATCGCGCTGGGCAAGGATCGTCCGCAGCATCGCTTCGAAATCATGGATATAGCGATTGACCTGTTCGCGGAATGCGCCGTCGCCGTCGTAGAGGCGGGCAACATCGCGCGCTTCGCCGGCATCGAGCAGGCGGACAGCGCGGCGCGTGAAAACGCCCCGATCGCCCTTCAAATACGCCGCCCAGGCGCTATCCGACACTTCCGACGAAAAGCTTTTGGCAATGTCGATCGCCCCGGAATTAAGCGCTTCAATGAGCAGTGAGGCGCGCCGTGCGAAGCTATCACTGTCGGCCTTTTCGCGTTCTGCGCGGGCATCTTCGATGCGGTTCTCGACAAGCGATGTTGTCTCCGCGATCGTTAGCATTTGCTGCGTCAACCGATCAGAGGCGCGCGCAGCGGCCTCCACTGCATTGTCGGCGGCAGCGGCAATCGCGTGGACCTGGCTTTCCACCGCATTCCCAACCGCGCGCTGCATTGCCTGGGCACTCGCCAGTTCCAGCGAGCGCGCCGCCTCTGGGATGACCGTGGCCAATGTTTCGCGTGCGCGGTCAGCGGCGGTGGCAGCAGTGTCGCGGACCCGCATCAGCGCTTCGACCAATCGGGGCGCGGCCTGTTCCGCAAAATCATGGGTGCGGCTGATCGCTTCATCGAGCGTTCCGCCAATCGCACTCGCCTTATCGCGGCCATCCTCCAGCGTTTGGATCAGCAGAGCAGACAGTTGATCGAGCGTGAGGCGCTGGGTCTGGATGACCTGGGCAATCGCCTCGATGGCGTCATGCGTGCTCTCTGCTGCAGTGACGAGCGCGAGCAATTCGGGCTTGGCACTGGCAACCACGCTGCGGCTGGTGGAGATCCTTGCCTCAAGCCGAGCCAGCGCCTCTGGCAAGGTCTCGTCAATTTCGCGCGCAGCGGCATCCAGCGCGACAAGCAGTTCTTCCGTTGTGCCAATAACTGTTTTGGCCATTGAGTCGCCGGTCTTGAGCGCTTCCGTCATCGCATCGGCGGACCCGCCCAATGCACTGATTGATGCGGCTAGCGTTTGCGTGCGATCAATACCTTGGCTGTGGAACGCGGCGACCTTGGCTTCGACCGCCGTGAAGTCAGCCTCGACAGTGCGGACCATGGCCTCGCTGACGGTACGTTGCTCGTCGAGCCGGGAAGTGATGCGATCGATCACTGTTTCGATATCAGCGATCCGGTTGCCGAGCGTTTCGACGGACTCGCGACCAGTGCGGTCCAGGGCAGCCTGATTGGTTGCAACGACGGCCATCATTTCTTCGCCCTGTGTGGCGACGGTTTGGCGCGCTGCGTCAATTGCTCTGGTGGTGCGATCAACCAGGCCATCGATAGCACCGGACATTTCGGCAGTAACGGTTTCCAGCCGTGCGCCCGCTGTTTCGCTGGTTGTTTCCATCCGGGCGATATGGGACGCGAGCTTTTGAGCAGCCATACCGGCAACCGCATTGGCTTCACGGCCGCGTTCAGCCAGCGCAACCATCTGGCCGTCCAGCGCGGCGGCGTGATCGCTGGCGATCTGCGCGGTCGCTTCCAGCGTCTTCGTCAGGCTGGCTGTTTCGCCATGCGCTTTGGGCAAGGCAGCCAGCAGGGTGGAAAGGTTGTTCTGCGCCGCACTGATCGCGTCGGCCAAGCGCCGCGCCTGATCGTCAGCGGTAGCGATTTCGTGGCCCATACCATTGCTGATCGCGACCAGGCGTTCGCTTGCCCCGTCGCCCATGATCATCAGCTCGTTGGTTTGTTTCGCCAGCGTATGGCGGTTGGCATCGAGCTGGCGGGAGACGATCGCGAGCGTGCGTTCGAGTGCTGCCGCTTCGGCGCGCATTTGCCGGGCGGTCGCGCCGAAACGCTGCGCCTCGGCACTGCTGGATCGCATCGCCAGCAGCCACAAAATCCCGATCAGTGCCGGTGGCATGCATAGCGCCGCCACGAATTGCACAAGCTCAAGCGGGCCAATGCCAATTTCCAGCCGGGGCCAGCTGAGCCAGATCATGCCGCCAAACCACGCCGCGCTCGCAATCACGGCGATCGCTGGGATGACCATTGCCCAGGCGCTGCGCTTCGGCGGCGAGGGAGCAAGCTCTTCTTCCAGAGCCGTTGTCTCGGGTTGGGTTTCCGCTTGGGGGGCTGATAGCAACAGCTCATCGACCGTCGCAGCGTCCGCCACGTTCGGCATGAGGTCGATGATCCGCGAACTTCTGCTCATGCGGCGGGTTTACCACGATTTCTGGCGGAACAAAGCGAATAGCATAACCTTGTGTTAACGGGTCGAGTTGTAAATCTGCCCAATGGCATATGATCCCGGTGCAATTGATGCGACGTTGGCGGCAGCAGTGGGCGATGAGCCCGCCCTGATCGCCGAATTGCGTGAAGCCTTTATCGATAGCGCCCATCGCGCAGTGAAGGCGATGGAGATTGCCGTTGCGCCCAGTGAATGGCGCGATGCGGCACTTCGCCTGAAGGGGCTTGCCGCCAGTTTCGGGGCCGTTCGCCTGCTGGCGATCGCGACGGAAGCAAGCGAAAGCCTGCCGCATGCGCCGCAGATGCTCCAGCGCGTCCGTCGCGCGGTCGAACGGATTTAAGTCTTCCGTTCGGGGGCGATCGTCACGCCCTTTGCCAAGCAGCGATTGAGGCCGTAAGCGCCTGCCATGCTTGCAGGGCTGATATTCGCAACCGACGACGCTCATGATCGTCCAGACATGCTCGCCGCGACGCTGCCGTTCGGCGGCGGGACGTTGATCGAATTCCAGGCCCGATTGCTGGTGACAGCGGGGGCGGGGCAATTGATCATCGTGGTCACCCGGTTGACGCCCGAATTGGTGGGTGCCGTCAATCGGATGAAGCGGCGCGGGATTGGTGTGGATATCGTGCGCACGGCCCGTGAGGCCGAGGAGAAGCTGCACCCCCTCGCCCGAATATTAGTGATCGCCGATGGGCTGGTTACCACGGATAGCGTAATCTCTCTGTTGAGCAGCGAGGGTAGCGACACTCTGTTGGTGACCGCAGATGCCGATGCGCTGCCGGGGTTGGAGCGCGTCAGCGCCGATGCAATCTGGGCGGGGCTTGCGCGGGTCGAAGCGCAGCGGATTACCGATGTCGCGGCCTTGCCCAAGGATTATGATTTCGAATCAACCCTGTTGCGGGTCGCCGCGCAGGCCGGGGCCGATCATCTGCTGCTGCCGGGCGGCGCTGCACGGGATGGCCATGGCATCGAACGCGATTCTGCCCGGCTGCGCGCGCGCAATGAGGAAGTCGTCAGCGCCTTTGTGTCCAACCGCGTATCCTGGGTTGATCGCTTCGTGATCGCGCCGATGGCCAGGCTGGCCCTTCCGTGGCTGATCGGGCGGGCGGTGCCCGGGCTGGTGGTCGGTGGCTGTTCGGCGGGCGTGATGGCGCTGGGGCTTGGGCTGATGGCCTGGGGCTTGCCGATCATTGGCCTGCCGCTGGTGACGGCATCGATCGCCGGATTGGCAACGGGTGCGGTTTTGTCGTGGATGCGCGATGCGGAAAGCGAAGCGCTTGTCCAGCGGGGCGTCATTGCCGGAGGATCGGCGGCGGCAGTGCTGTTGCTCGGCCAGTCGATCAGCCGTGCGGAGGGAACCGGCACGGGCCTGACGATTGCGGTGGCTTTTGTGGTTCTTGCGGCACTGCTCGAACGCAGCACCAATGATCGCCAGCGACAGCGCTGGTGGGGCAGCCCGGCCGCCTATCCATTGATTTTGCTGCCCTTTGTAGGGATGGGCTATCCGTTGCTCGGACTCTGGGTCGGCGCAGGTTACGCAGCCGTGTCACTTGCCGCAGTTATTGAGCGGTTGCGAGAAAAGCCTTAGCTTGAATTTAACGCTGTATCCTTACGTCTGGGACCATGTCGATCGACCCATCGCACGTGAACGATGGCACTGCTTATAGTGCCAGCCAGCTGCTTGCCCGCGGCGCGGCCGATGATGCCTGTGCAGATCGCCGGGTCATGGCCGCGATCGATGACTTTTTTGTCGCAGAAACGGCACGGCTTGATGACCGCGTGCGCGGTGGATTGGCCGAAGCACTCGCCAGACTGACCAGCGCGATCGAGGGCGAATTGCGCCAATATGCCGCCCGGTTGCTGATCGGCCGTGGGGAACCAGAGCTGGCCGAGCGGCTGGTGAACGATCCGTTGATGGTGCAGGCGGCGCTTCGTCAGGCGGGTCTGCTGCAGGATGGCGAGTTAATGCGCGAGCTGCTGGCGCGGGTTCGCCAGGAAGTTTTGGGGGAGGCCTTGTCCCCGGCCGCACCGGATGATCCGGACCGACCGAGTCTGGTGGCGCGGCTGGTCGGCAGTCCAGATGGCGTTGTGGCAACCGCAGCGACCGGCTTGCTGGCGGCGGATGCGCGGCGGCGGGCTGCGATCGACACAGGTGGCGCACCCCGCAGCGATTTGCCGGCCGAATTGCATCATCGCCTGGTGTGGTGGTCGGCGGCGGCGTTGCGTAGCCTGGTCCTATCACCGCCCTCGGCAGCGCTCGACGGCGCCTTGACCGAGGCCGCCCTGCGCAGCTTGGCCGCGCATGATGAAGGGGATCGGCTGGAGGCAGCGGCCGTGCGGCTGGCCGCTGCAATTGGCGCTCAACCCCATGAATTGCCTGATTTACTTGTCGAGTCCCTTGGCGACCGACGTGTGGCGCTTTTCGTTGCATTGCTCGCGCAGGCGCTGGATTTCAGCTATGATGTTGCGCGTGACATCGTGCTCGATCCTATTGCCGACCGGCTCTGGCTGGCGCTGCGAGCGGCAGCGCTCGATCGTGCGGCGATCGCTGCCATTGGGCTTGCCCTGTGTGAAGCGGATCCGTGCCGCGATGTGGAAGCGTTCGCTGACCAGATTGACGCGATTATGGCGGTAAGCCCCGATGCCGCGCGCCAAGCACTGTCGACCCTGAGCTTGCATCCCGATTTCCGCCAGGCGCTGATGGCGCTGATCAAGGCGCAACGGGCATGAATGTGATCGATCCTGGCCTGCCGCCGGTGTACGGCCTGGTCAACGCCGCCGGGCGCCTGATCGAGGCCGATGCCCGGTTGAACGAGCTCAACGCTCGGGCGGGCGGTGAGATTGGAGCCCCGCTTGCCGTGCCTCAGCTGGCGACACTGGTTCGACTGGTGCAGCGGCTGCGGATTTTGGTGTCGCGCGGTATAGTTGCTGCCGATGGTGACGACGATGTCGATATGTGGGTACGCGCCGAACCCGTCGGCGATGACGGCGTTCGATTGGCGATCATGGGATGGAAACTGCGCCAGCCCTGGCAGCCAGCCACAGAAAATGGTGTGCGGGAGCGCGACTTTGTCCGCAGCGCCGCCAACTGGCTATGGGAAACGGATTCGGCGCTGCGGCTGACGTTTCTGTCGGCAGACGCGGGCGTGCGGCATGGCTTTGATGCGCCGCCGCTGCTGGGTCAGCCGCTGACCCGGCTGTTCATCTTGGCCGAAGATTCCAGCGGTGTTTTTCCAATTCTGGGTGCGCTTGCGATGCGCCAGCGTTTCGCTGAGCAGCCAGCTAAAATCCGCGCGACCGGCCGTCCGGTACTGCTTTCTGCCGCCCCGCGGCTTGATATCGAGGGCAGTTTTGCGGGCTTTGCGGGGGCGACGCAAATGATGGAGACGGCGCAACCGCTTGCGCCGATTGTGCCGCAGACCGCAGAACTTGGCCTGCCCGCAGCATTCAGCACTCGGTTAGACAAGGCGTTGCGGGCGCCGCTGGGGCGGATCATCGCCAACGCTGACAGCATCAACGCCCAATCGGAAGGGCCGCTGCGCCAGGATTATGCCGATTATGCCGCCGATATTGCAACGGCTGGGCGGCATTTACTGGGCCTGGTCGATGATCTGGTCGATCTCCAGGCGATTGAGCGCCCCGATTTCGTGGTTGCCGCCGAACCAATTGATATGGCCGATGTCGCGCGCCGCGCCGCTGGCTTGCTTGGGGTGCGCGCTGCCGCTGTCAAAGTCCGGATCGATCGCCCGAGCGTTCAGGAGAGTCTGCCCGCCACGGGTGAGTTCCGCCGCGCGTTACAGGTGCTGGTCAATCTGATCGGCAATGCCGTGCGCTATTCGCCCGATGATGGCATGGTATGGATCCGTGCCGAGCGTGATGGCGATTTCGCCGCCGTCGTTGTTGCTGATCAGGGCAAGGGCATCGCCATCGAAGATCAGGCGCGCATTTTTGACAAATTTGAGCGCATCGACGCGACTGAACCGGGCGGTAGTGGGCTCGGCCTGTATATTGCCCGGCGTCTGGCCCGGGCGATGGGCGGCGACGTGACAGTCGACAGCGCCCCAGGGCAGGGCGCGCGGTTTGTGTTCACCTTGCCGTATCGCGCCCTCTGAGCCGCCCCGGTTACCCGAGGCGGCTTGCAGAGGGTAAGCGTGCTCAGCGTCCGCTGAGCGCCGGATAATCGCGTTGGGCCGGCCCAGTATAGAGCTGGCGCGGACGGCCGATTTTCTGTTCTGGATCGGCGATCATCTCGTTCCACTGTGCAACCCAGCCGACGGTACGCGCGAGCGCGAACAATGCCGTGAACATCGTGGTCGGGAAGCCGATCGCTGACAGGATGACGCCCGAATAGAAATCGACGTTCGGGAACAGCTTCTTTTCGATGAAATAGGGGTCGTTAAGCGCCATTTCCTCAAGCTGAAGTGCCACGTCGAAGATCGGATCAGTGACGCCCAGCGCCCCCAGCACTTCGCGCACTGTCTGCTGCATCACCGTCGCGCGCGGATCGTAATTTTTGTACACGCGGTGACCGAAGCCCATCAGGCGGAACGGGTCATTCTTGTCCTTGGCGCGCGCAATATAGTGCGGAATACGGTCTGGCGTGCCGATCTCGCGCAGCATGTTGAGCGCGGCTTCGTTGGCGCCGCCATGTGCGGGTCCCCAGAGACAGGCGATGCCCGCCGCGATGCAGGCAAACGGATTGGCGCCCGATGACCCTGCTAAGCGCACCGTCGATGTTGACGCGTTTTGTTCGTGGTCGGCATGCAGGATGAAAATGCGGTCGAGCGCCTTTTCGACGACCGGATTGACCTCATATTCCTCGGCCGGCACGCCGAACGTCATGCGCAGGAAATTACCGGTGTAGGACAGCGAGTTCTTTGGATAGACGAAAGGCTGGCCGACCGAATATTTATAGGCAGCCGCCGCAATCGTCGGCATCTTGGCGATCAGCCGGTGGCTGGCGACCATGCGCTGATAGGGATCGGTGATGTCGGTCGAATCGTGATAAAAGGCGCTAAGCGCACCAACAACGCCGCACATGATCGCCATCGGATGCGCGTCGCGGCGGAAACCCCGATAGAAGGTCATCAGCTGTTCGTGGAGCATCGTGTGGCGCGAGATCGTATAGGTGAACTTGTTCAACTCATCGCTGCTCGGCAATTCGCCGTTGAGCAGCAGGTAGGATACTTCCATGAAGCTTGATTGTTCGGCGAGCTGGCCAATCGGATAGCCGCGATGGAGCAGGATGCCTTCATCGCCATCGATATAGGTCAGGCCTGATTCGCAGCTCGCCGTTGAGGTGAAACCGGGGTCGAAGGTGAACTTGCCAGTCTGCGCATAGAGCTTGCGGATATCGATAACCTGGGGACCGACACTCCCAGAGACCACCTTATAGTCGTTTTCGGCGCCATCGATGATCAGCTTTGCGGTGTCAGTCATAGGTCCCTCTTCTTGTCTAAAGCGTTTCTGTGCCAGCGGCCATTGTGCCCGCCATCTGGTCAGCAATTCGGCCGAGACTTTCCTGTCGCCCGAGCAAAACGAGCACGTCGAAAATCCCCGGCGATGTCTTTCGTCCGGTCAGCGCCGCGCGCAAGGGTTGCGCAACCGCACCGAGTTTCACCCCGGCCGCCTCAGCCACCTGGCGGACGGCATTTTCAAGGCCTTCCGTATCCCAGTCATTCAGGGCGTCAAGCGCGGCGTGTATCTGGGCGAGCAGGGCAGGTGCGGCGCCCGCCAAAAGCGCCGCGGCATCGTCATCCATCGCCAATGGCCGTTCGCGAAACAGAAAGCCGGCACCGTCAGCCAATTCCAGTAAATTGGCGGCGCGAGGCTTCAGGAAGGGCATGCTGCGACGCAATAAATCATACCCAGTCGCGCCAATATCGTCCCCAATCCGGTCCGCCACCAGCCGGGCCAGCCGATCATCATCGGCGAGCCGGATGTAATGGCCGTTCAGGTTTTCCAGTTTCTTGATGTCGAACCGGGAGGGTGATTTGCCGACGCCCGAAAGATCGAACCAGTCGATCGCTTGCGCCCGGCTGATGATCTCATCATCGCCGTGCCCCCAGCCGAGCCGCAACAAATAGTTATCAAGCGCCTCGGGCAAAATGCCCAGCGTGTCGCGATAGGCATCGACCCCAACCGCGCCGTGCCGCTTCGACATTTTTGCGCCGTCGGTGCCGTGGATTAGCGGGATATGGGCATAAACGGGCACGGGCCAGCCGCCCTCAATTGCATCCATCGCCTGCATGATCGGGATCTGGCGGAAGGCGTTGTTCAAATGATCATCGCCGCGAATGACATGTGTGACGCCCATATCATGATCGTCAACGACAACAGCGAGCATATAGGTTGGTGTGCCGTCCGAACGCAGCAGCACCATATCATCCAGCTCGGCATTCTGGACGGTGACGTCACCCTGCACGCGATCCTGAATCGTCATGGCGCCTTCGCGCGGCGCCTTGAGTCGGATGACGAAGGGCGCGCCAGCAGCGGCCTCGGCCGGATCGCGATCACGCCAGCGACCATCATAGCGAGCCGGCTGCTTGGCGGCCTGTTGCGCCTCGCGCATCGCGGTCAGCTCTTCGGCGGTCGCAAAGCATTTATAGGCATGGCCCGCCGCGAGCAGCTGATGTGCGACGTCGGCATGGCGCGCCGCGCGCGAAAACTGATAGGTAACCTCGCCGTCCCAATCGAGTCCCAGCCATTGCATCCCATCGAGGATCGCGTCGATGGCGGGCTGGGTTGACCGGGCGCGATCGGTATCCTCAATCCGCAGTAGAAATGTGCCACCCTGGGCACGGGCAAATAGCCAATTGAACAACGCGGTCCGGGCACCACCAATGTGTAAAAATCCCGTGGGTGAGGGCGCAAATCGCGTCACCACAGGGGGTTGGGCTGACACCGCATTCATGGCTGCGACAATTTCTTAACTTGCGCCACGATGCGGCTGCTCCCACTCTTCAACTTCAATGGCCAGTTCAGCCACGCGCGCCTCTAGCACGGCCCTTGCCCCGCTTCAAACTGCGGCGTGGTGGCGCGTGGAGAGGCACCCGCAGCCGATTGAGCACTGGCTCGATCTTGAGCGTGACCAACTGTTTTTATGGGTACCCGTCATGCTGGGGTTGGGCGTCAGCGCCTGGTTCTGGTTGCCCGATCCGCAGGCCTGGACGAGCATGATGCTGGCGTTGGCCGCCGTCGCGCTGCTGGCGCTGGCGGTGGATCGTGGGGGCCGAGCATCGCGGGCGGTCGCCATTGGGTGCGCTGGCGTTGCGATCGGTTTGGCATTGATTTGGGCAAAGGCAGAGCGCGTTGCCAGTCCGCCCCTGACAAAGCCCAGCGTTGTACAATTCGAAGCGCGCGTGGAGCGGATCGAGACGCTGCCGCCGCGCGACATCGTCCGGCTGCGGTTGGCGCCGATCCGGACGATCGATCGGCCTGGCCGTCGCTCGGCAGCGACACTGCCAGCGCATGTGCGAGTCAATCTGCCGATTGCGGATATGCCAAGGGGCCTGTCACGGGGTGCTGTGGTTCGACTGGGTGCCCGGCTGGTGCCGCCACCGCCGCCATCGGTGCCCGGGGCTTATGATTTTGCGCGTGTCGCCTGGTTTGACGGGATTGGGGCGACGGGCAGGGGCTTTGGACCAATTGAGCTGATTGCGCCCGGCGATGCCAGCGGCGGTGAACTGCGGGTGCGTTTATCGATGCATGTTCGGGCGCAGGTTGCAGATGGGCCCGGCGCCATTGCGGCGGCGTTGGCGACGGGGGATCAGGGCGCGATACCGCTTGACGATGCAGAAGCGATGCGCCGCGCCGGGCTTTCCCATTTGCTGTCGGTTAGCGGTCTGCACATCACGGCCGTGGTCGGCATCGTGATGCTGGTTGTGCTCCGATTGCTCTCGCTCAGTCCATGGTTGGCGCTGCATTGGCGATTGCCGCTGATCGCTGCCGGTGCAGGGGCCTTGGCGGCGATTGGCTATACGATTCTGACCGGCGCTGAAGTGCCCACCGTCAGGTCCTGCGTGGCCGCGCTGATGGTGTTGCTGGCCGTCGCGCTTGGTCGTGCCGCGATGACGCTGCGGTTGGTGGCAACGGGCGCGATCATTGTGCTGTTGTGCTGGCCAGAGGCGCTGGCCGGCCCAAGCTTTCAGCTTTCGTTCGCAGCCGTAACAGCAATTATCGCCCTGCATGAATCGCCACGCGTCAAGGCGTGGTTTGCGGCGCGTGACGAGGGATGGATCCCATGGCTTGCGCGCCAGCTTGCCTCGTTGTTGCTGACGGGAATCGTTGTCGAAGCTGCCCTGTCGCCGATCGCTCTGTACCATTTCCACAAGGCGGGGCTCTACGGATCGTTCGCCAACATCGTCGCTATCCCATTGACTACCTTTGTGGTTATGCCTGCAGAAGCATTGGCGCTATTGTTCGATCTGGTAGGGCTGGGTACGCCTTTCTGGTGGGTGGTTGAGCAAGCCTTAAGGCTGGTTCTTGCCATCGCCCATGCCATTGCGGCCGCGCCGGGCGCTGTCGCTGCGTTGCCGGCGATGCCGCAGGGCAGCTTTGCCCTGATGGTCCTTGGCGGGCTTTGGATCGCACTGTGGCGGTCGGCTGCGCGATTGATTGGGGTGGTGCCACTGGCGATCGGTGCTTTCTGGGCCGTCTCGACGCCGCCGCCCGATCTGTTGGTGACCGCCGACGGTCGACATCTGGCGCTGCGCACGAGTGACGGCGAAATTGCACTGCTGCGCGACCGAGCGGGGGATTATACGCGTATGATGTTGGCCGAAAATGGCGGGTTTGACGGTGAACCGGGGTTGATTTCCGAACAGCACGACGCCCGGTGCAGCCGTGATTTGTGCATGGCCGACCGCGTGATTGCAGGCAGGCGTTGGCGCATCGTTGCGACCCGCAGTGCCTATTTGCTGCCCGCCACCGATCTGATCGCCGCCTGTCGCGTTGCGGATATTGTCGTGAGCGAGCGGCGCCTGCCCTCGCGGTGTCAGCCACGATGGTTGCGGCTTGATCGACCGATGTTGGCGCAGACGGGCGGAGTCGCGATCACCTTGGCTACCCGGCATGTGGTGACCGTGCGTCAACCGGATGATCGCCATCCGTGGCGCGTGCCCGCGCGCGCTGCCCAGGGAAGCGATAATTTATGTTGCAGTATTCTGGGCTTGGCGAAACAAAAGCAGCTATGACGTTGCCGCCATCCGTGCTTGATCGCGTCGGTCCCTATGTGGTTCGGGACAATGTCTTGCCGCCAGCAGAGGCGCGGGCGTTGTTGGCTTGGGCTATCGATCACGAAGCCAATTTTGTGTCGTCGCGCGTGCGTGACGGCGCGCTTCGAGCTGACGTCCGCCATTCCCGGCAGCTGCGCGACGTCGATTTTACCGATTGGCGGCGGTGCCTAAAAGGGCATTTCAAGCCATTGATCGCCTCGCTTATTGGCGAACTGGCGGTGACCCCGTTTGAAATTGTCGCCACCGAAATGGACGTTGCCAGCCACAATGACGGTGACTTTTACCGTCAGCATATCGACATGCGGACAGGGCCCGTTGATCTGGAACGGCGACGTGTCCTGAGCCTGGTTTATTATTTCAACGCCGAGCCTGCGGCGTTCGCCGGTGGCGCGCTTCGCCTGCATGCCGCTGCCCGGCGGCATGCCGCGTCCACCGATCTGAGCCCTGCGCGCTTTGTCGATATCGCACCCGTGCATAACCGGCTCGCTGCCTTCCCCTCATGGATGCCGCATGAGGTATTGCCGGTGCGATGCCCGTCAGGGCGTTTTGCCGATTCCCGCTTCTCGATTAACTGCTGGTTCTATGCAGCCGTCCCCAGCGGCGTCCCAAGCGCCGTCTCCGGCGCAACGCCGAGCGCGATGCCTAGCAATCAGTCGTAACGGCGCAGCAGCCCGGCCAGCTTCCCCTGGACGCGAACCTGACGCGGATCATAACGCTGCGGGTCATAAGCGCGATTGGCGGGATCGAGCCGAACCATCGCGCCTTCGCGGCGGAAATATTTCAGCGTGGCCTCGCTATCTTCAATCAGCGCGACGACGATCTCGCCATCACGCGCGACATCGGTGCGGCGGATCAGCGCATAATCGCCATCGAGAATACCAGCATCGACCATCGAATCGCCGGCAACTTCCAGCGCATAATGCTCACCGCCGCCCAAAAGCGCAGCGGGTACCGCCAGCATTGCATGATCCTCGAACGCCTCAATCGGTACACCGGCGGCAATTCGGCCATGTAACGGAATTTCGATCACATCATTCGCCGGTTGCGGCATGCTGCGGACATTGCCAGCCATGGCCGGGGCGGACGTCTTCGCCTTGCGGGCTGGTTCCGGGCGATCTGGCATGCGCAGCACTTCCAGCGCGCGCGCGCGATTGGGTAGCCGGCGGATGAACTGGCGCTCTTCCAATGCACTGATCAAGCGGTGCACGCCCGATTTGGATTTCAGGTCGAGCGCCTCCTTCATTTCTTCAAAAGAAGGGGAAACGCCGGAATCGGCCAGGCGATCGTTGATGAAGCAGATCAGCTCGTGCTGTTTGCGCGTGAGCATTATGTTCCTCCGTCCAGAACAGACGACGAACGTTTAGGCAACGATAAACGCCAAGTCAAGCAAGCGGCAAAATGCTGACGGGATCGCCTGTCACGGCTGCGGGCGCAAAGGGTGGCCGGATGATCAGAAAGGCGGCTTTGGACAAGGTAAGCAGCAGCGAACTATCCTGTTTCGCGGCCGCCACAACCTTTCCTTCATGCCAGCTGCCGCGCAGATAATCCTGCCGCTGATCATTGGCGGGCAGCGCTTCACCCAATATTGCCGTAATCGGTTCGGGGACTGGCGTGTGTGCCCCGCCAAACGCCGCGATCAGCGGGCGCAGGAACAATTGCGCGGTGACGAAGGCGGAGACCGGATTACCCGGCAGTCCAAGGATCACCGTCTCCCCGATCATGCCCGTCAGCATGGGTTTGCCGGGCCGAAGCGCGATCCGCCAAAAGTTGATGCTACCACCAGCGGCGTCGATGGCAGGTCGGATGAGATCGTGATCGCCAACCGATGCGCCGCCAATCGTAACGATGATGTCAGCCTTGATATGCGCAAGGGCGGCACTGATGACGTCCAGCCGATCGGGCAGAATCGGCGTTAGATCAACATCAACGGGCAAATCAGCGAGCAAGGCGGCAAGCATCACGCCGTTAGATTCGGGCAAGTCCGCGCCCGTGAGCGGCGCGCCGGGCGGCACCAGTTCGTCGCCCGTTGTCACGATCGCCACACGAATTCGGCGGTTGACGGTGATCATGCCCTGTCCACCCATGGCCGCCAGCGCGATCCGGGCCGGGGTGAGCCGATCACCGCGCGCGATCAGGGCCTGGCCGGCACCGAAATCAAGACCCCGAGGCCGCACATTGCGCCCGGTTGCTGATGGCCCCGCACCAGCCAGCACCACGCGGCCATCCTGAATCGCAACCTCTTCCTGCACCATCACCGTATCGGCACCCAAGGGCAGCGCTGCGCCCGTAAAGATGCGCACGGTTTCGCCTTCGCTCAGCGTACCGGAAAAGGGGCGGCCTGCCGCGCTTTCGCCGATCAGCCTCAACGGCCCTGGCAAATCCTGAAAGCGAATCGCATAGCCATCCATTGCCGACAGATCGGTCACCGGCTGGGATCGCGGGGCGACGATGTCGGCGCTTGCCCAGCGCCCGGCAGCGGTGCGCAGATCGACTGACTCGCTTGCGACCGGCCTCGCCAGCGCGAGCAATTGATCCTGGGCATTGGCGACTGGCAGCAGCGCGACCATCATCCTGTCCCGTTGTCTAGTGAAGCTTCAGGCGGGGGCGGATGACTTGGTTGATCCGGCCCATCGCGATCAACGCCACGCCCTTCAGCCAGCCATGAATGGCGACGATATGCATGCCGTAAAGCGAAACATAGATGAGCCGTGCAATTCGCCCTTCCACAGCCATACGCCCACCGACCAGATTGCCCATCAGGCTGCCCACCGTCGAATAGCGGGACAGGGAAACGAGCGATCCTTTATCCTGATAGATGAAAGCCTTAAGGGGCTTGCCAGCGATCAGCGCGCGGATGTTATGATAGGCCGTTCCGGCCATCTGGTGCGCCGCCTGGGCGCGGGGTGGGATTGGCCGATCGGCACCGGCCGGGATATAGCGCGCGCAATCGCCAATCGCGAAAATGCGCTCGTCGCGGGTTGTTTGCAGCGTTTCGGTAACGACAAGCTGGTTGCCGGGGGTTGTTTCAAGCCCTCCAATGCCTTGCAGAAAATCGGGCCCCTTCACGCCCGCGGCCCACACGCGCAAATCAGCGGGAATGAAATTGCCGTCTGACGTCGCAATGCCTTTATCGGTAATCTCGGTAACCTGCTTGCCGGTCATCACATGAACGCCAATTGCCTCCAGCTCTTCGGTTGCCGCCTCTGACAAATAGTCGGGCAGCGCCGGCAGGATGCGCGGGCCGGCCTCAACCAGCGTCACGTCCAGCCGCGATTCGTCGAACACCTCAAGCCCGTAATAGGCCAGGCCTTTGGCCGCGTTGAACAATTCGGCTGATAGTTCGACCCCAGTTGCGCCGCCGCCGACAATCGCGACACGCACGCGGGCATCGGCGCTGGGATCAGCACTCATCGTGCGGGATACCCGCAGGCACTGATTGAGCAGGCGCTTGCGAAAGCGATCGGCCTGGGTGCGATCATCAAGGTAAATCGCGTTTTCGCGGACGCCGGGTGTCCCGAAATCATTGGAAACCGATCCAACCGCCAGCACCAGATAATCATAGCGAATGCGGTGTCGTCCGACGATTTCATTGCCGCTTTCATCAAGGATTGGCGCGATGATGACCTGGCGGGCGTCGCGATCGATCGATTCGAGCGAGCCGTCGAAAAAGCGGTAATTCCAGCGATAGGCATGGCTGCGGTAACCGACTTCATCGAGATTGGCATCGAGCGACCCTGCCGCCACTTCGTGCAGCAGCGGTTTCCAGATATGCGTCTGATTGCGGTCGACCAGGATAATGTCGAACTTCTTGCGGCCGAGCATCTTGCCCAGCTTCGCGACCAGGCCAAGGCCGCCGGCCCCACCGCCAATGACGACGATCTGGATTTTTTTGGGCGATCGCAAGACGACGCGCGCTTCGGTGCCGGTGTCCGCTACGTCTCGATTGTCCAAAGCGGTATCCGCCATGGCTTTGATGTCTCCAGAAAATGCGGCCTTCGCACCTGTTGCGCGATATTGCAGTGCGGTACCAGTGCTAAGTTGCTGGCGGCGGTGCCCGCCAGTCGCCGGATTTGCCGCCACGTTTTTCCAGCAGATGAACCCCGGTGATTGTCATGCCGCGATCAATCGCCTTGGCCATGTCGTAAATGGTCAGCAGCGCGACCGACACCGCCGTCATCGCTTCCATTTCAACACCGGTCTTGCCCTCGGTCGCGCAAGTTGCGGTGACGGTAACGCCGCCCTCATCTGGGGCCAGATCAAGGGCCACCCGCGTCAACGGCAATGGGTGACAGAGCGGAATCAAATCACTGGTCCGCTTGGCCGCCATGATGCCAGCGATCCGCGCAACGGCCAGCACATCGCCCTTTTTGGCGCTGCCCTCCCGAACGGCGAGGATCGCGGCTGGCAACATCGTAATCCGCCCTGTCGCCACGGCTTCGCGCATGGTCGTCGCTTTGCCGCCGACATCGACCATATGGGCGGCACCGCTGGCGTCGAGATGGGTGAGCCCGGTCATTGGCCGAGCAGCATCCGCGTCGCCGCTTCAACATCGTCAGCGCGCATCAGCGCTTCGCCAACCAGGAAGCATTTAACGCCCTTTTCGGCCATTGCATCGAGATCAGCGCGGCCAGAAAGCCCGCTTTCAGCGACGAATGTACAGCCCGTAGGCGCGCGTGAAATCAGATCATAGGTGCGTTGAAAATCAACGCTGAAATCGTGCAAGTCGCGGTTATTGACGCCGATCAGCCGCGATTTGAGCTTCATCGCGCGTTCAAGTTCCCGGGCATCATGGACTTCAACAAGCACGTCCATCCCACATTCGATTGCTGCGGCCTCAATCTCGGCGAGCAGATCGTCGTCGATCGCAGCAACGATCAGCAGAATGGCATCGGCCCCCAGTGCGCGTGACTCGGGCACTTGCCAGGGATCAATCATGAAATCCTTGCGGATCACCGGCAGGCTGACGACGCCCCGAGCCGCCGTCAGATAGGCGTCGGCACCCTGGAACCAATGTTCGTCGGTGAGCACCGACAGACAGGCAGCGCCCCCAGCCTGATACGCCATGGCATGGGCGGGCGGATCGAAATTTTCGCGGATCAGCCCCTTTGATGGGCTGGCCTTTTTGATTTCTGCGATCAGCGCAGGGCCATGCTCCGCCTTTGCATCCAGCGCCACACGAAAGCCGCGCGGGGCGGTTTGTTCGGCGATCATCGCATCAATGTCGCTCATCGAAATACAGGCCTTGCGGGCTGCGACATCGGCGCGCTTGGTTTCCAAAATACGAGTCAAAATCGTCGTCATGAATAGGCGATCCAGCAATCCAGCAGCGCGCTGGCAAGTCCGTTGTCGAGCACTTCGCCAGCTTCTTCTACCCCGTCGGTGAGGGATGCAGCGCGTCCGGCCAGCATCAACGCTGCAGCCGCGTTGAGCAATACGGCATCCCGGTACGCCCCCGTCTCGCCAAGCAGAAGCCGACGCAGGGCCGCGGCGTTATAGGCGGGATCTCCGCCGCGCAATGCCGCAATAGGCTGGCGAGGCAGGCCGCCATCCTCGGGCGCGACGGTGGATGGCAGCCTGATGTCACCGACGCTGACGACAATGCTTGGCCCGGCGCCAGACAGCTCGTCGAGCCCCTCTTCGCCGGAAACAACCAGCGCTGCCTCGGTGCCGAGCTGGGCGAGCGCATCGGCATAGACCGGCGCATAATCTGGCCTGGCGATACCGATCAGCTGCCGCGTGACCCGGGCCGGATTGGCCAATGGGCCCATCAGATTGAAGATGGTCCGCGTGCCAATCTTGCGGCGAATGGGCGTAATCCGCTTCATCGCTGGGTGATGGTTGGCGGCGAACAGAAAAGCGATGCCCAGGTCGCGCAGGCTTGCCTCGGCGAGCGCGCCCGCCCGGTCCATATTAAGGCCAAGGGCCTCGAGCGTATCGGCTGCGCCGGCCTTGCTGGAGGCTGCGCGATTGCCATGTTTGGCAACCGGCACCCCGGCTGCCGCGACAATCAGGGAGACGGCTGTCGAGACGTTGAGCGTGTGGTGTCCGTCACCCCCCGTGCCACAGACATCGATCGCGCCGCCAGGAGCCTCGATCGGGATCAGCCGCGCGCGGAGCGCCCGGGCGGCCTCGGCAATCTCGGTACTGGTCTCGCCGCGCTGGCTTAGGCCGATCAGAAAATCAGCAATTGCCTGCTCAGTGGTACGCGCATCAAGGATATCAGCAAACGCCTGCGCCGCCGCTTCTGCCGAAAGCGGCGCGCTTGTGTCCGGCAATCGAACCATGGTCGTCACGCCGATACGCCGGGCGTGAGGCCCGCGAGTGCCAAAAAGTTGGCGAGCATGGCGTGGCCATGTTCGGTGGCGATGCTCTCCGGGTGGAACTGGACGCCGTGAATCGGTAACGACGCATGCCGAAAGCCCATCACCGATCCGTCGTTCGCGGTTGCATTGACGATCAAGTCGCTCGGTATGTCCTGGACGATCAGCGAGTGATAGCGGGTTGCTGTGAAGGGGGAGGGCAGGCCAGCGAACAGCCCAGTGCCGTCATGCGATACCGGTGACGTCTTTCCGTGCATCAGGCCGCCGCGCACCACCTGGCCGCCAAAATGCTGCCCAATCGCCTGATGGCCCAGGCAAACGCCAAGCAATGGCTTGCCCGAAGCGGCGCAGGCGGCGACCAGATCGAGCGATATCCCGGCCTCGGTCGGTGTTTTGGGGCCGGGCGAGATTAGGAAACCATGGGCATTGCTGGCCATCGCTTCAGCAGCTGTCAGCGCATCATTACGGACGACGCGCACTTCTGTCCCCAACTCCATCAGATAATGGACGAGGTTCCAGGTAAAACTGTCATAATTGTCGATAACGAGGATCATGCGGCGCGCTTGTAGTCGATGCGCTCTCAAGCGCAACCGGGCGACCCGATAATCGCGGGCGATCATTTCGCGATTCTAAGCCGCCCAGCTTGCTGCAAGTCACTGGACTTCCGGCATGGCTGCTGTAGGATTTGGGCGTCGCTGCGGCGTGCGGATCATCGGTGTGGGAGTGAGTAGCATGGTTCGTTCGTTCGTCATCGGCACGCTGATGGTGCTGTCGGCAACGACTTCTTTTGCGCAAGATGCACCGGAAACCGGCAAGCCGCCTGCAAAAATCCGTAGCATTACCTTGACGCCCGGGGAGCAATGTCCGCCGTCGACGGATGGCGAAATCGTCGTCTGCAATACCCTTGAGGAACCCTATCGAATCCCCAAGGCATTACGCCAAAGCGTGCCTACCGCTGCCAATCAACCCTGGACAAACCGGGTTGAAGGATTGGACGAGGCGGGGCGCGAAGGGGGTGGCCTGCCCAATACCTGCTCGCCATCGGGCACGGGTGGCCAAAGCGGGTGCACCCAACAGTTGCTCGATCGCTGGCGGGCAGAGCGGCGCGCGCCAAAATAATCGGTCGCTTAGCGCAGAATAGCCCGATAATTGGGCAGATTCAGAACGATTATTGGCTCGAGTGCCCAGCTATTGCCCGAACCGGGCACTGGCTGCTTGGTTGATCGCTTCGCGCGCTGCAGCCAATAGCGCGCCGGCCTTGGCCTCGCATTCGCGCTGCTCATAGGCGGGGTCGCTGTCTGCAACGATGCCGGCACCGGCCTGCACGTGCATCGTTCCGTCCTTCACAATCGCCGTGCGCAGAACGATGCAGCTGTCCATTGATCCGTCGGGCGAAAAATAACCAACGCCCCCGGCATAGGCCCCGCGCACTTCGGATTCGAGTTCGGCGATGATTTGGCAGGCGCGGACCTTGGGTGCGCCCGATACCGTGCCGGCGGGAAAGCCGGCGAATAGGGCATCGATCGCGTCATGTTTTTCATCCAACCGCCCAACCACGTTGGAGACGATATGCATGACATGGCTATAAAATTCGACGGTATAGCTATCAGTGACCTGGACGCTGCCCGCCGCTGCCACGCGACCAGTATCGTTGCGGCCAAGATCGAGCAGCATCAGATGTTCGGCGCGTTCCTTCGGGTCAGCAAGCAGGCTGGCGCGATTGGCTTCGTCCTCTGCCGCTGTCCGTCCGCGCGGCCGCGTGCCGGCGATTGGGCGAATGGTGATCTCGCCATCGCGCACCCGCACCAATATCTCTGGGCTCGATCCCGTCAGCGAGAAGCCCGGTAAATCGAGGTGATAGAGGAAAGGCGAGGGATTGATTCGCCGCAATGCCCGGTAAAGTTCAAAGGCGGGCAGCGTGAAAGGCAAGGTGAAACGCTGGGCAAGCACCACCTGAAAAATATCGCCCGCAACAATATAGTCCTTCGCTGCCGCGACCATTTCAGCATAGCGCCCGGGCGGCAGGACCGGCTGAAGCGTGACGTCGCTTGGCTCGGCACGGATGGGTGCCGGCAGGGACGCGGTTGCCAGTTTAGCGGCGATGTCGTCGATCCGCTCGGCAGCCGCCTCGATCAGGGCATCGCCATGCCGCGAAGGATCGGGCCAGACCGGCGCAACGATGAACAGGGCATCCGTCAGTCGATCAAAGATCAGAATGACAGTGGGGCGCACGAACATCATGTCCGGCAGATCAAGTGCGTTAATGGCTGGGCGATCGAGTTTTTCGACCAGCCCGACCGTTTCATAGCCGAAATAGCCCACCAGGCAGGCCAAGGCGCGCGGCAGCGCATCGGGCACGTCCATCAGGCAACTGGCGACAAGCGCGCGCAGGGCATCCAGCGTGGGCTGCGCGCACGGCACAAAAGCAGCGCGATCGGTTTGCCAATGCGGGTTAATCGCGGCGGCGGCGCCATGGGCGCGGAACACGAGATCGGGCGCGAGCCCGACCAGGCTGTGGCGCCCGCGCACCGCGCCGCCCTCAACCGATTCGAGCAGAAAATCACCACGCCCAGGCTCGATCAGCTTCAGCGCTGCCGCCACGGGCGTTTCGGTATCGGCAATCTGGCGTTGCCACAGCAAAGCAGGACGCCCGGCTGCCAGCGCCAAGCGCGCGGCGTCAGTCCCCTCGATAGCCGATCCCGCGTACATCAGCTCGCTCAGCGCTCGCCCGCCAGGTCCTTGCGGGTCTGGGCAATCAACGCGTCATTCTTCTTCACGCCGACGTCGCGACGCACAGCCTGGACGAACTGGCCGATATATTCGCGACCGATGACTTTGCTGAGATCCCCACGCATCGCCTGAATGAGTCGGGGATTGTTGGAGGCGGCGCTCCGTTCGATCTGCCCGAGATAGATGACATAATAGCCTGCCCGTTCAGGAGCTTCGAGCAGTTTGGCGGTTTTGGGAGCCATGCTGAACAACAGCACCAGGGGCGGCGGGGCACCCTTGGGATTGGCGGCGAGCTGCGCGCGCGACGCCGCGATCGGGCGAACAGCCGGCAGCTTGGCCGACGCTTGGGCGACGGCATCAGATATCTTGATCCCCTTATTGGCTTTGGCGACGATTTCCGCGGCGATCGTGCGTGCGGCGCGGCGGGCGCGATCAATCGTGAAATCGCGCTTCACCAGATCGGCGATCTTGGCGATCGGCGGTGGCGCGCTAGGAACGATCCGATCGAGCGAAACGAGCGCGAAGCTGCCATCCTGGCCCGCCGGTACCAATTGCGGATCATCGCCTTGTTCGGCGGCGAACCCGGCGATCCAGACCTGCGCAAGCTGAGGATCGGGGAGAACGGAGCCGTTGTCGGGGTCGCGGCCATCCGCGATCACCGGCAATGTGGTGATGGGCTGCAGCTTTTGGTCTGCAACAATTTCAGCAAAAGTCGAATTGTCCCCAATTGAATCGTCAATCTTGTCATGCAGCGCACCAAGCGCTTTGGTGAGCTTATTGGCGCCCAATTCGCGGGTAAGATCAGCGCGCGCTTGATCGAGCGTTTTGGCAGCGACCTGATCAACCGAATCGACGCGGATAATCGTCCAGCCAAAGGCAGATTTGATTGGCCCGACCACGCTGCCGCGCGCGGCGGCAAACACGGCGGAAGCAATTTCTGTGGTCGTTTGTGCGCTATAGGCCAGCTTTTCGATTCCCGTCAGCTTTGCTGCCTGAAGTCCGGCCCCCTTGGCTGCGACGTCGATCCCGGTGCCTGATTTGATCTTGGCAACCAGGGCATCAGCAGCGGCCCGATCTCCAATCACGACCTGCGAAAGCGATCGCTTCTCGGTCGCCGCAAACCGCCCTGCTTGCGCCTTATAGGCTGCCGCGATTTCTGCCTCGGTCGGCGTCGCCGCTGCTTTGACCATCGCCGGGGTAATCAGCGCATAGCGGATCGCCCGTCGCTCCGGGATGGTGTAGCGGGCGGCGTTGCGCTTGAAATAGGTGGCAATTTCAGCCTCTGTGGGCGGGGCACCAGCGCCAACCGCCGTGGTTGGCACAAAGCCGACCACGCCAGCGCGCTTTTCGAGCAGCAGTGCGGCATAGGGCGCGGCAAGATCAAATGGCACCTGGCTTGCGCCTTCGGTTGGGACGGTCAGTTGCTGGCTGATCGTGCTGCGGGCAATGTCGGATCGGATCTGCGCATCGGTAATTTGGCGCTGCGCCAGCAATTGCTGATATTTTTTCTGGCTGAACTTGCCGTCCACTTCCTGCAGATCAGGCACACTGGCAATCTGACCATCGATCGATCTTTTGCTGACGACCATTCCGACCTTTTCGCCGAACTGCGACAGGGCCAGCGAGCCAATCAGCCGCTCCAACGTGCTTTCAAAGCCGCCGCCATTGACGAATTGCACCATATCCAGCGTCGGTTGGCGCTGCCGGAACGTTTCCATTTCATCCCGGGTGCGGCGCCGCAGTTCGGCTTCGCCCACATCGACCTTGCCAATCTTTGCAATGCTGGTCCCGCTCGTCGCGCTGCCATTGCCCGCAACGCCAGTGATATCGCTGACGGCGAAGGCCAGTGCGATCAGGCCGAGGAAAATGAAGGTGACGACAATCCCCGTCCGCGAATTGATGATCGAGCGAATAAAGCTAAGCATGCGTGGGGGAGACCGATCCTGCGGGTGATTTGGCATCGCTTTACGCAGCGTTGCTGGCGGCTTCAAGCTTGTGTGCGCCGTGGAGCGCGCTATCGACAGGCGGCAGAGCCAAAAAGGGGTGGAAATGCGACGCAAGCTGGTGGCCGGCAATTGGAAGATGAATGGATCATTGGCCGCGCTGGTGGAGCTTGATGCGATTGCCGGTGCGGCGTCTCGCACACCGACGGTCGATGTTGCTCTGGCAATGCCGGCGACGCTGATCGCACCGGCAGTGGCAAGGGCGCCGGGCCTGATGGTCGGCGCGCAGGATGTGCACGGCGCAGCCTCGGGCCCGCATACCGGCTGTCTATCAGCGGCAATGGTCCGTGAAGCGGGCGCGCGCTTTACGATTGTCGGCCATAGTGAACGGCGTGCCGATCAAGGCGAAACCGATGCCGATGTTCGCGCCAAGGCGGCGCGAGGGCATGAGCAGGGTTTGTCGATCATTTTGTGCGTCGGCGAAACATTGGCCCAGCGCGAAGCGGGCAGGGCAGAGGCAGTAGTGACCGCCCAACTCATTGGCTCTTTGCCGGAAGCGTTCGATGGGGCCTGGCTATCGATTGCCTATGAGCCGGTCTGGGCGATCGGCACCGGTCGGGTCGCGAGCGTTGGCGATGTTGCTGCCATGCATGCGACCATTCGGGCAACGCTTGCCACCACCATTGGGCGGCGGGCATCGGCTGTCCGCATCCTGTATGGCGGATCGGTCACGCCCAATAACGCCGCTGATTTGCTCATGACCGACAATGTCGATGGGGCACTGGTCGGCGGGGCGAGCCTGACAGCGGGCAACTTCATGCCGATCATTGCTGCAGCGGCGGCAATCAGCGCTGGCCAGGCGACTAAATAGCCCGGCGCCCGCTCACCAGCCGGACAACAATGACCACTGCAGCGATGACCAGCAGCAGGTGGATCAGGCCGCCAGCAACATGAAAGCCAAGGCCGAGCGCCCATAGCACGAGCAAGATGAGAACGATTGTCCAAAGCATCCAGATAGCCTTCCGTGGTGTCAGCGATGAGCCGATATTGCCTATCCGGGGGTAACGCGTCGTTTCGGTAGGGGTTCCGAATTGCCAATCGATCATTTTGCCAGCTGCGCCCAGATGGTTAAGAAATTCCGTTTCCTAGCGGTGCTTTAGAGAATTTTGAATGTCCTGCATCCTAATGCTGCCCAGGAAAATGACCTTTAGATTTCCGGCGTCGTAATGTTTTCTCCCTCTAGCCAAAGCGTACTAATCCCGTATTCCATCTTGGCGTAAGGGTTGTACGATTCAAAAGGCTGAAGCCGGGTCTGCAGCGCTGCGCCAATCTTGGTGCAACAGGAGTTTTCAGTGATCAATTTGAGGATGATTAGGCACCAAGGATCATCACGGCTTCACGGCGTGCCCTTGCTAATCACCCTCGATGGGGACGAAGGCGCTGTCCATTGCTGACTCTGGCGATTTTGATTGCGAGTGGGTTGGCCCAGACCAGCGATCTGCCCGTTTCCCCCAAGCAGGTTATTGCTGCGCCGGCGTCCAGCGAAGGCCTCCCAAGCAAGGTGCCACTGGCCCTGGCGCCGCCGGCTACAGCGCCGCTAGGCCCGGTTGAACCGACCCAGAATGTCCCAGCCCAAACTCTGCCGAGCGAGGTCACGCCGAGCGCGATTGCGCCACAAGCCAGCCCTGAGGCGTCGATCCAAGCCGTAACGCCGACCCCATCATCGGCAAGCCCGAGCCGAGACCCGAATGAGATTGTCGTCAAAGCCAGGGAGCGGACACGGGGTGATCCGTTTGCCCGGCTGAATGCCCGATCATTTGCGATCACGCAGGAGGTTGATAAGGCCCTTATCGGCCCGGCGGCGATGGCCTATCAGGAACGTGTGCCGTCACCGTTACGCAGTGGATTGCGCAACCTGATCGGCAATATCCGTGAACCGGTTAACTTCGCGAATTATTTTTTGCAGCTAAAAGTTGGCAAGGCTGCCGAAACTGCCGGGCGCTTCGTGATCAATTCGACGGTTGGCGTGGCGGGTGTGTTTGATATCGCGAAAAGGCGACCGTTTCGGTTACCGCGGCGCGTGAACAGCCTTGCCAATACGATGGGCTTTTATGGCATTAAGCCAGGTCCGTTTTTCTACCTGCCGCTGATCGGACCAACGACGCTGCGCGATTTGACGGGGACGATCGTCGATCGCTTGGTGCTGCCACTCTCGTTCGGCACACCGTTCAATAATGTCTTTTTTACCGTCCCGGTTGGTGTGGTCGGGCAACTCGATACCCGCGCTGAGTTTGACGAACAGCTGCACGCACTCCACGATCACACGCCAGACCCGTATGTTGCAACGCGCGATTACTATCTCACCCGGCGTCAGGCAGAAATCGATCTGCTGCGGTTGCGGCATCGCCGCAAAGCGACACCAGCCCCTGCCGAGAGCATACCGGCGACGCTACCGGTCAAATAAGAGCCGCAGGCAAAGGCGGGCGGCTATGGCTTTATGATCGAGCATAGCGGCCCTTGAGCATGTCCCAAACCGCACGCAGGCCAAGCGCTTCGCCCCCTTTTGGCCGCGCGGGCTTGGCCGTCGGTCGCCAGGCAAAGGTGTCGAGATGCACCCAGGGCGTGCCCTTCGGCACGAAGCGGCGCAGGAATAGCGCAGCGGTGATCGTCCCCGCAAAGCCGCTATCGGGCGCATTGACCAGATCGGCGATGTCGGATTTCAGCATGTCATCATAGCCGTCCCACAGCGGCAACTGCCACAGCGGATCATGCACCGCGCGACCGGCAGCGAGCAGGGTTGCCGCGAGCGCGTCGTCATTGGCGAAGGTGGCGGGCAGGTCCGGCCCCAGCGCGACCCGCGCCGCGCCGGTCAGCGTCGCGAAATCGATAATCAAATCGGGCTTTTCCTCCCCCGCACGGGTGAGCGCGTCACCCAGGATCAACCGCCCTTCGGCATCGGTATTGGTGTTCTCGACAGTCAGGCCCTGCCGGGTCGGCAGCACGTCGCCAGGGCGAAACGCATTGCCGGCAATCGCATTTTCGACCGCCGGGATCAGCAGGTGGAGCCGCACTTTCAACCGGCCGCCCATGATCAGCCCGGCCAGCGCCAGCGCGTGCGCCGCGCCGCCCATGTCCTTCTTCATCAGCCGCATGCCGGACGATGGCTTGATATCCAGCCCGCCTGAATCGAAGCACACGCCCTTGCCGATGATCGCGAGCCGGGGGTGCGCGGGATCGCCCCATTCAAGCTCAATCAGGCGCGGCGCGCGGGCGCGCGTGGCGGCTTGGCCGACGATGTGGATCATCGGAAAGCCCTGCTCGAGCGCATCGCCGCGCGTAACGGTCAGCGTTGCGCCATGGGATGCGGCCAGCGCCTCGGCTTCCTCCTCCAGTTCGGCCGGCCCAAGGTCGGACGCGCCGAGGTTGACCAGGTTGCGCACCTTGGCAACGGCTCCGGCCAAGCGCACGGTTTCTTCAATACGCGCGACATCGCGGGTCAGCAGGACGCGCGCGCCGGTCGGCTTGTCATCTTTGCGGTAGCGATCGAACCGGTGCTGCGCGAGCAGCCAGCCCAGCCCCGCTGCGCCGACTTCGCCCTCTTTCAGGCGATAGGTTCCTTCGGGCAGATTCTCCCCCTGCGACGCGATCCGCCAGGGCGAGCTTTCCGACTCATCGCAGACCAGCAAGGCATGCCAATCCTCCGGCCCGTCGCCGGGCAGGATCGCTTTATTACCGGCCTTGCCCGACAGCTTTTGCGCCGCCACCATCGCCCTGATGCGGGGTGGTTGCGCACTCAGCCAATTGTCGAACGCGTCGGGGTGGACGACTTCGATCAGGCGCGCGGGCTGGCCCAGATCGGGCTGCAGCAGGGACGAGAAATCGGTCATTGCGCGGGCATCACCAGAAATTGTTCGTACCGGCCGGTGTCGCCCGGCTCTGCATAGCTGATCACGGTCAGCTTGCGATCGGGATAGGTTACCCGGTAGTTGCGATTGACGAAGCCACCGCGCAGCCGGGGCGGCCCCAACGGCTCGAAACCGGTCGGATCGCCCAGCGGGCCCAGCGAGGCCTTATAATCCTCGGCTGCGGTGCCGGTGAAAAAATAATTCCAGTCCTCGGTCATCTTTGCCGGGTCGAGCGTTCCGGCGCGCATCGCATTGAAGATCGCCCGCGCCTGCGCCGTCTTGGCGACTTCCGGATCGGTCGCTGCGGCTGGTTTTGGCGGCAGGATCAGGTCAGCAATGCCCTTGGCGATTGTGCCCTGTGCATCACCGAAATCGGCATTGACCGCGACGACAATCGCCGCCTTGTCATCGGGATAAACGATATTCTCGGTCAGGAAGCCGACCGCTTCGCCGCCATGTTCGACGAAGCGGCGGCCATCGGCGCCGGTGCGTGTGACGACGCCCAGGCCATAGCCGGTGTTCCTGCCATCCGGCAGCACGACCGGCGTTTCCTGTGCCGCCCAGTCATCGGCGGGAAGGACGGTACGGTTGATCCGCGCGATGTTCCATTTGGCAAGGTCGGTCGGCGACATCGATAACTCGCCCGCCGCGAACAACCAGCCATGCGCGGCGGGCGTCGCGATCCTGACCGGCCCTAGCGCATAGCGATGATAGCCCTGCGGATATTTGGGGCCGATCGCCAGATCCTGATCCATCGCCTTCATGCCCAGCGGCTTGAAGACATTGGCCTCAAGAAAGTTGATCAGCGACATGCCCGCGACTTTTTCGACGATCATCCCCGCCACGACATAGCCAGTGTTCGAATACTGCCACTTGGTGCCGGGCGCGTAATCGAGCGGTTTCTTGCCCCAGCGATCGACGATCTTCTGCGGCGTGGTCGGCGTTTCCATCGCCTGGAAGCTGTAATCCTGCGGCCAGTAATCTTGCAGGCCCGACGTGTGGCTGAGCAACTGGCGAAGCGCGATCTTGTCGCCATCGGTGACACCGGGAAGATATTTTGAAACCATATCGTCAAGGCTCAACTTGCCCTGATCCTCCAGCAGCAACAGCGCTGCGGCAGTGAATTGTTTGGAGACCGAGGCAATCTGGTAGGGGGCAGCAACGCTGGGTGACTTCATCGTTTCCGATTGTTTGCCATAGGCTTTGGTGAAGACGATCTGCCCCCCGCGCACAATTGCGATCGAGGCGGAAGGGACGCCCGTGTTCGCCAGGTTTTCGGCGACAATCAGATCGATCTTGGCGGTTTCCTCAGGCGTAAGCGCCTGTGCCATTGCGGCGCTGGAAGCAGTGGCGGCGAGCAAGGCAAGGCCGCACGTGACGAAGCGGAGGCGCATCAACAATCCCTCAAGAAACCCGGTGATGGCGCGTTCTTGCAGATCGTGCCGCCGCACGCCAGAGGCCGGGCCTTGCCGCCGCGCAGCTTTGCGATACGGTGGCCGCTAACGACAAAAAAAGGGGGCAGGGGATGCAGCCGATAGGCGCGCGCCGGATTTTCACGGCGCTGATTTTTGCGGCACTCTCCGCGCTTGGCATTGTGGCGCTGCTATCGGCGCTCGGGCCCGACTGGAGCGTCTATGCCCCTGCGACCTGCACGACGACGCGCTGCTTTTGCGAAATGCCGCGCGTCGGCGCGCTGATCGTTCAGCCAGCGAATAGCTGGTCGTCTTATGGCTATGTTTTTGCCGGTTTTCTGATGATCCTGCTGGCGGCCGGACGCGATTGGTCGTCGGCGATGCCGCGTATCGCGGCGACGATTTTCGGCCTCACGGCAATTTCAGTCGGACTGGGATCGGTGTTGCTGCACGCGACGCTGACCCTATGGGGCCAGTTTTATGATGTGCTCGGCATGTATCTGGTCGCGTCCTTCATGCTGGTGAGCGGGCTCAGCCGCTGGCTGCGGATCCCCGACAAGCCGGCAATCGCGCTTTACCTGTTGTTGTGCGGTGCGCTGGTTACGATACTGATCGCCGAGCCTGAAGTCCGGCGCTGGCTGTTCGCGGTGGAGCTGATCCTGGCGATCATCGTCGAAATGGGTTTTGCCCGACCCAAGCGGCCAGGGGTCAAGGTCCGTTATTATCTGCTCGGCATTCTCACCAAAGCGGTCGCCTTCACGATTTGGAACCTCGATCAGCACGGCATCGTCTGTTCGCCGACCAGCCTGCTGCAGGGGCATGCGATCTGGCACTTGCTCGGCGCGACGTCGATTTTCCTGACCTTCCTTTATTATCGCAGCGAACGACGCGGCGGGGCTTGATTATAGGTGTAGATGCACCTAGATAGATTGCATGATAACGCATGCAATTCTGACCCCGCGCCAGATCAGCACCGACTGTATCTGCCTCAACACCCAGCGGGCAGCGAGGGCGGTTGCCCGGCGCTATGACGCGGCATTCCGCCCGATCAACCTCAGCTCGGGACAGTTTTCAATTCTTGCCGCGCTCAACCAGGACGCATCGGTCAGCATGAGCACATTGGCCGAGATTCTCGGGCTGGAGCGAACCACGCTGACCCGAAATCTCCGGCCGCTTGTTGAGGCCGGACTGGTTCGGTCAGAAAGCGGCGGCGACAAGCGGGTTCGGGCGATCGCGCTGACTAAATCAGGGCGTGATAAGCTGGCGCTGGCGATGCCGCTTTGGGCGGCTGCACAGCTGGAAAGCCACGCCGCGCTTGGCACTAGCGCCTGGCCAGACACCCAGGTTGCGCTCACCAAGCTCGGTAAAGGCTAGCATTTTTTTGGCCTAATAGGTGTAACTACATAGGAAAAAATCATGGCAACCATCACTCAATCCCCAAAATCCTTGACTCTGTTGATCACTGCACTGGTGCTCGCCTGGGGAGCCGCAGTGGCGTTCGCGGCTAGCGCTGGCTGGCTGATCTTGGTTCCTCCACGGCTGGTGGCGGTGATCGTCGTCGCGGGCGTGTTTGTACCGACGCTCGCCTATTTCTCGATGCCGTCGGTTAAGCACTGGGTTGAGCGTTTCGGGCTTCGACGGCTCACCTTGTTCCATAGCTGGCGGATCGCAGCCGCCTTTCTGTTTTTCAGCTATGGGGCGGCGGGGTTGCTGCCGCCGCGCTTTGTCGAAAATGCGGGCTGGGGCGATTTGATCGCCGGGCTGCTGGCGCTCCTGGTGGTCATTCTACCGATGGCGCGCTGGCGCTATTGGGGCATGCATCTGTTTGGGATGGCGGATTTCGTCCTGGCGGTCGGCACCGGACTGTACTTTACGCTCAGCGATCCCGCATCGATGATCCAGATCCGCTTGCTGCCGCTGGCACTCATCCCGATGTACGGCGTGGCCTTGTCGGGTGCCACCCACATCATCGCCTTTGATCTGCTCAGGCGCGGTGCAGGCGGCGCCAGATAACCTTGCGACTGAAGCGGTAAGGGAGCGCCGTCATCGACGATGGCGCCTCCTTACAGCGCGAAGGCGAAGAAGATGACGGTGGCCGCTGCCATGACAAAGGTCGCGCTCCAGCCCAGGATCGTCGATCCGATCGGCAAGGTCAGCCTCCCCATAGCCAGGCGATTCCGGACAATCAGCATCATCACCACCATTAATGGTGCCGCCAGCACGCCATTGACCACGGCTGCCCAATACAGCGCCCGGACCGGATCGATGCCCACCACATTGATCGACGACCCAGCCAGCGTCGTAATGGCAATCGTCGAATAGAAAATTCGCGCATCGAGCGGCTTGGCATCCAAGCTGCCGGGCACGCCCAGCATCTCGGTCACGGCATAGGCCGCCGATCCCGCCAGCACCGGCACCGCGAGCAAGCCGGTGCCGATGATCCCGAGCGCAAACATCAAAAAGGCGAACTGCCCGGCGATCGGCCGCAACGCTTCTGCCGCCTGCGATGAGGTGGTGATGTCGCGGATGCCGTGGGCGTTGAGCGTCGCGGCGGTCGCAAACACAATCGCCAGCGACACAATCGTGCTGAATGCCATGCCGATCAGGGTATCAAGCCTGATCCGCGCAATCTCGAGTCCCGCCTCGCGCGGCGTGATGCACAAGGGCTTGGCGTGCCGCCGATGTTCTTCCTCCACTTCCTGCCCGGCTTGCCAGAAAAAGAGATAGGGGCTGATCGTCGTCCCTAAGATGGCAACAAAGGCGGTCGCATAGGCCGCATTTAGCTGAATTTCGGGCACCACCAGTGATCGCAACGCATGCCCCCATGGCACGCCAGCGACCATCACCACCGCGACATAAGTGAACAACGACAGCGTCGTCCATTTGAGCACCGACGAATAGCGCGGATAGCTGAGCATAACTTCTAGGCCGACGCAGACGATGCCGAACAACAACGTGTAGAGTCCGGCGTTGCCGCCAGTGAGCAGTTGCAGGGCCGCGCCCATCGCGCTCAAATCCGCGCCTAGATTGATGATGTTGGCGATCAGCAGCAGCGACACCATCGCCCACAACACCGGCCGGGGATAATGCCGCCGCAAGTTGCGCGCGATGCCGGCCCCAGTTACCCGCCCGATTTCGGCGGCGACCTGCTGGATTGCGACCATCAGCGGGAATGTCAGCACAAAGGTCCAGGCCAGCCCATAGCCGAATTCCGCACCGACCTGGCTATGCGTGCCAATCCCGCTGGGATCGTCATCTGCCGCGCCGGTGATCAGACCGGGGCCGAGCCGCGCGAGAAAGCCCTTCAGACCAGTCGGCGGGATATCGGCTTGGGATGTGCTGATCGGCTCCGGGTCGGGCAAAGGCGATGATCCTCGCGGCCGAAGCAGGTCGATCTCGGCAGTGTCGCGATTTGCACCCTTTTCGGCACAATGGCGAGGCGCTTTTCAGCGGCTGACCGGTACCCCGAACAGATCATGCTCGTCGGCATCCTCGATCTCGACCGCGATGATATCGCCCTGCGCCAGATGCCCGGCATCACGCAGATGAACCTCTCCGTCGATCTCGGGCGCGTCGGCCTGCGACCGGCCCGTCGCGCCGCCAGTCTCGTCATCGACCGCATCGATGATCACGTCGAGCGTGCGGCCGACTTTGGCGCGCAGCTTCTCGGCTGAAATCCGGGCGGTGAGCTCCATCAGTCGAGCATAGCGTTCTTCCTTCAACGACTCGGGCACTTGATCTGGCAAGTCATTCGCGGCGGCGCCTTCGACCGGCTCAAAGCGAAACGCACCGACCCGGTCGAGCTGTGCTTCTTCCAGCCAGCGCATCAGATAGGCAAAATCGTCCTCGGTCTCGCCGGGAAAGCCGACGACAAAGGTCGATCGGATCGCGATATCGGGCGCGGTCGTCCGCCAGTTGCGGATGCGCTCGAGCACTTTGGCGTCATTGGCGGGGCGCTTCATCCGCTTGAGGACGCTGGGGCTGGCGTGCTGGAACGGAATGTCGAGATAGGGCGTCACCAGCCCCTCAGCCATCAGTGGCACGACCTGATCGACATGCGGATAGGGGTAGACATAGTGCAGTCGTACCCAAACTGGATTGTCGGGCGCGCCCAATGATCCCAGCTCGCGCGCCAGATCGGTCATGTGCGCGCGCACTTCGCGGCCATGCCACTCACGCGGCTGGTGGCGGATATCGACGCCGTACGCCGAGGTATCCTGGCTGATCACCAGCAACTCGCGGGTGCCCGCCGCGACCAGCTTCTCCGCCTCGCGCAGGATCGCATCGGGCCGGCGGCTGACGAGGTCCCCGCGCAGCGACGGAATGATGCAGAAGGAGCAGCGGTGGTTGCAGCCTTCGGAAATCTTCAGATAGCTGTAATGGCGCGGCGTGAGCTTCAGCCCGCTTTCGGGCACCAGATTGAGGAACGCGCTCGGCGGCATCGGTGCCGCCTCATGCACAGCACCCACAACTTCTTCATATTGATGCGCGCCGGTGACCGCGAGGACATTGGGGAATTTCGCGCGGATCATCTCCGCTTCCTTGCCCATGCAGCCAGTGACGATAACGCGGCCATTCTCGGCAATCGCCTCGCCGATCGCCTCCAGCGACTCCTCCTTGGCGGAATCGAGAAAGCCGCAGGTGTTGACCAACACGACGTCGGCGCCCGCATAATCGGGCGACATCTGATAGCCGTCGCTGCGCAGCTTGGTCAGGATCCGCTCGCTATCGACCAGATTCTTGGGGCAGCCGAGCGAGACCATGCCGATCTTCGGCGGGGAGGGGAGAATTGTTGCCATGAGAAGCGGCGCACATAGGGCTTGGCGCGGGTTTTGAACAGAGCGCTTCCCGAGCGCTTTTGCGCAGTCTAGCTTCGGCGCAGGTTTGGGGGAGAGGGAAGATGGGAACACAAATTCATTGGATCGCGATACTGGTCGCCGCCGTCAGCGGTTTCCTGATCGGGGGCGTTTGGTATGGGCCGCTGTTCGGCAAAGCATGGCAGGCAGAGCGAGGGTTGTCGGACGAGACCATGAAGAACGGCAATATGCCGCTGATCTTTGGCCTAACTTTCGTGCTGAACCTGGTCGCAGCGTTCATCCTGGATCACACGCTATCGACCTATTCGGGGCTCAGTTTGTCGACCATCGTCCAGATATCCTCGGGCGTGGCGCTTGGTTTTATCATTCCGGCGATCGGCGTGAATTACCTGTTCTCGCGGCAATCGCTGCGGCTGTTTCTGATCGATGGCGGATACTGGTTTGCGATCTACACGGTGATGGGGGTGGAGTTTGCGCTCATTGCGATGTGATTGCCCTGTTGTGTTCCCGCAAAGGCGGGAACCCAGACTGGACCCCCGCCTTCGCGGGGGTACAAGGGGCATATGTTCGAGCTGATACCCCATCCTGATACGCCGCCGACGTTGATCCGCAGGGTGCAGATGGCGCTGACACTTGATCCGGCTGAAACCCTTCTAACGATCAGGGTTCAGGGCGCAGAAAACCTTAATGTTCCTGATTTGCAGCCGCCGGCGCGCGCCGACAACCTTTGGAAAACCACGTGCTTTGAGGTGTTTCTGAATCCTGCCGGGACTGATCAATATTCCGAGTTCAATTTTTCCCCGTCGCGCCAGTGGGCGGCATATGCATTCGACAGCTATCGCCACAACATGCGCAGCTTAGATCTGTCCTTTGAACCCATTATTTCACAAGGTATCGAAGTAGGTGGGGTCTACCTAATCGAAATCGATCTGGACCTTTCCATCATGCCCCCTGGACCGCTGAAGATGAACTTATCCGCCGTCATCGAAGAGCGCGACGGCACCAAATCCTACTGGGCGCTCGCGCATGCGCCCGGCCCGCCCGATTTCCACAACCGGGATTGCTTTATCGCGACCCTCCCGGCACCAAGCGCACCATGAAATTCGGTATCGATCGCCTCCTCGCTGACCCCGCCTTGCGCAAGCCGCTCGAGGGCAAGCGCGTCGCGCTGCTCGCGCACCCCGCCTCGGTGACCGAAGACCTGACCCATAGCCTTGATGCGCTCGTCGCTTGTGGCCTCAACGTCTCCGCCATGTTCGGCCCGCAGCATGGGGTTCGGGGCGATTTGCAGGACAATATGATGGAGTCGCCCGACTTCACCGATCCGACGTACAATATCCCCGTGTTCAGCCTATATGGCGAAGTCCGCCGCCCGACCGGCCAGTCGATGGGCACTTTCGACGTGATGCTGGTCGACATGCAGGACCTGGGCACGCGCATCTACACCTTCGTCACCACGCTGCTTTACGTGCTCGAAGCCGCCGCCGAACATGGCAAATCGGTGTGGGTGCTCGATCGCCCCAACCCGATCGGCCGCCCAGTCGAGGGGCTGACGCTTCTGCCGGGCTGGGAGAGTTTCGTCGGCGCAGGGCCGATGCCGATGCGGCACGGCATGACGCTGGGCGAGCTCGGCCACTGGTTCATCGCGCACTACAAGCTCGACGTAGATTACCGCGTGATCGCGATGGAGGGCTGGGCGCCCGATGACGCACCGGGCTTTGGCTGGCCCACCGACCGCATCTGGATCAACCCCAGCCCCAATGCGCCCAACGTCAATATGGCGCGCGGCTATCCCGGCACGGTGATGCTGGAGGGGACGACCTTGAGCGAAGGACGCGGCACCACGCGCCCGCTTGAACTCTTTGGTGCGCCCGACATCGATGCCAAGGCGGTGATCGCCAAGATGCACGCGATTGCGCCCGAATGGCTCAAAGGGTGCACCCTGCGCGACATCTGGTTCCAGCCGACCTTTCACAAGCATGTCGGGCAGCTGTGCAACGGCGTCCATATCCATGCCGAGGGGCGGGGATATGACCATGCCGCGTTCCGGCCATGGCGGGTGCAGGCGCTGGGTTTCAAAGCAATCCGCGCGCTCTACCCGGACTATGACCTGTGGCGCGATTTCCCGTACGAATATGAATTCGGCAAGCTCGCCATCGACGTTATCAACGGCGGGACTGGCTTGCGGCTATGGGTGGACGACCTAGCCGCGACACCGGGGGATTTCGACGCCGCGACCCGGCGCGACGAAGCGGCGTGGGTGGATGAACGCCGATCGTCGCTAATTTACTAGAGTCTACTGACTTTGGATTGGACCAACCCAAACCCCGTTCGCCCTGAGCGAAGTCGAAGGGCATGCGAAGCGCGTGGGCTTCGACTTCAGCCCTTCAGGCTGAAGCCAGTCCTGAGCGCCTGCCTTGGCAGGCAGTCGAAGGGCTCAGCCCGAACGGGTCTGAGGTTGAAGCGACCTAACGTCAGCACGCTCTAAAAGCCCCGTCTATTCCGCCGGGGGCAGAGTTGGATCGCGGTCGGTGATGCTGACCAGGCCAAGACCAAACATGAACGCCAACATCGCGATGATGACGAGATAGGCAAACCAGTAGGATTCGATCGCAGGCATGATGGCCTCCCTCATTGTTGATGAGGGTATTATTCCCGCACGCCCCGTGCTTCGCTTTGATTTTGATCAAATCATCGTCTTTGGCGAGCGGGGTCGCTCACCGTTTCCGCGTCAGCTCCCGCATGCCATCGTCAAGCCCTGCGAGCGTCAGCGGATACATCCGATCAGTCATCAATTCCTTGATGATCCGGATGCTCTGCGAATATCCCCATTGCTCCTCGGGCACGGGATTGAGCCAAACCGCCGCCGGATAGGTCGTCGCCATCCGGTGCAGCCAGACCGCACCCGATTCTTCGTTGAAATGCTCGACCGAGCCGCCGGGATGGGTGATCTCGTACGGGCTCATCGACGCATCGCCGACGAACACCAATTTATAGTCATGGCCGAATTTGTGGAGGACATCCCACATCGGCGTGCGTTCGGAAAAGCGCCGACGATTGTCCTTCCACACGCCTTCATAGGGGCAATTGTGGAAGTAGAAGAACTCGAGATTTTTGAACTCAGTGGTCGCGGCCGAGAACAGCTCCTCACACAGCTTCACCCAGGGGTCCATTGATCCGCCGACGTCGAGGAACAGCAGTAGCTTCACGGCGTTGCGGCGTTCCGCGCGCATCACAACGTCGAGCCAGCCCTGTCGCGCGGTGCCGTCAATCGTCGCGTCGATGTCGAGCTCGTCGGCAGCACCCTCACGCGCGAATTTGCGGAGGCGGCGCAGGGCGACTTTGATGTTGCGCGTGCCAAGTTCGCGGGTTGAATCCAGGTTGCGGAATTCGCGCTGATCCCAAACCTTCAGCGCGCGCTTGTGCTTGCTTTCACCGCCGATGCGGACGCCTTCGGGGTTATAGCCCGAATTGCCATAGGGGCTGGTGCCGCCGGTCCCGACCCATTTGTTGCCGCCCTCGTGCCGGCCCTGCTGCTCCTCGAGCCGCTTTTTCAGCGTCTCCATGATCTCATCCCAGGAGCCAAGCGCCTTGATCGCCTCCATCTCCTCGGGTGACAGATATTTCTCCGCTACCGCCTTCAGCCAATCAGCGGGGATCTCGGCTTCGGTTTGGCCAAAGGTCGTTGCGATGCCCCGGAATACCTTGGCGAAGACCTGGTCAAACTTGTCGAGCAGCCCCTCGTCCTTCACGTACACGGCACGCGAAAGATAATAGAAATCCTCCGGCGTGCGTTCGATTACGTCGCGATCGAGCGCCTCCAGCAGGATGAGATGCTCCTTCATGCTGGCTGGGATGCCAGCGGCGCGGAGTTCGTCGAGAAAATTGAGAAACATTGGTGGTCGTTCCCGTCAAGGCGCGTTGGTTACCGTAACGAGAGCACCCACAGCGTCAAAGGTAATTAACCATTAGGACATTTTGTTTATCCGAATAGGGGAAGGGGCAATTTCGAAGAATGGGATCACCGGTCGAACTTGAGCGTATCATCGGCGACGTTGCGCGCAGTTGCAGCTCGTTGGTGATGGAATGCGCGGATGTCGGCGGCCATGTCGCTGGGGTATCCGCGCGCATGGACCAACGCGTCGCCCAGCTCGAACGCCTTGAAACCGCAACGGGGGAACTTGCCGCCGATCAGCGCCGCGTCGTTGACGCCGTCGATCAGTCCCAGACATTGTCGCAAGACATCAAGGACAAGCTGACCCAGGGACGCGAATCAATCATTGAATCGGTTGCTGGCTTTACCGATGTGACGGATCTCGTCATGTGGCTGGGCGACAGGATCGATCGGATCATTGGCGCGCTTGGCCATGTCGAGCAAGTGTCGCTGCTTATCGGCGGGATTGCCCAGCAAACCAATATGCTCGCGCTGAATGCAGCGATAGAGGCAGCGCGGGCGGGGGAGGCGGGCAACGCCTTTGCCGTTGTAGCGACCGAGGTGAAAAAGCTGGCGCAGAATACCCGCCAGGCGACTCAGCGCATAACCGATACGATCGCTACGCTGGCCGAAGAAGCAGGCCATTTCGGCAATGAAATCCGGGGCGGCGTTGAACAGAGTAAGACGGCCGCTGCTAAACTTGCTGCCATCGAATCGACGGTGGAAGATATCGGGTCGATTGTTCACCTGGTTGACGAACAGGCGGTCGGCATTTCGCATAGCGCCACAGAAATGCAAAAGAGCATCGCATCGGTCAGGGCCGAAATGGTCTCTGCCTCCTGGTCGGTGCGCGCCAATGATGCGGCGCTGCGTGATGCGCGGCAAAGGCTCGAAAAGCTTGAATCGGTCGGCAATCAGATGCTTGATCAACTGGCCAGCAGCGGCATCGAAATTGACGATAGCAGCAGCATCGCGACCGCGCGGCGCATCGCGGATGAAATCACTGAGCTTGTCGAATCCGCCATTCGTTCAGGCAATTTGCGCGCCGACGCGGTATTCGACGTCGATTATCGGCTGATAGCCGGGACCAACCCGCCCCAATATACGACCGCCTTTAATGACTTTGCCGATCGCTATATCCGACCGATCCTCGATCGCGCGAAAAGCGCGGATGCGCTGGCCATTGGTTCGGTGATTACCGACCTGAACGGCTATTTGCCGACCCATTTATCGCTGCGATCCCAGGCCCAGGGGCGCGATGTTGAATGGAACAACACTTGGTGCCGCAATCGCCGCATCTTGATTGATGATTGTACGCGCCGGGCGATCGCGAACGAATCGCCGTTCCTGCTCAATTGCTATCGCATGACGCTGGGCAAGGGCGAATTTCTGCCCCTGAAAAGCGTTTTCGTGCCGCTCAGCTTCAATGGCCGACGCTGGGGCAATTACGAATATGCCTATGTCGATGAATTTACCGCCACCGCGGAATCGATTTCGCCCGAAGCGCTTGCCGCCAGCCTTAACCGCGCGCGCAATGCAGGCAGTGAAATCGCCGCCTAACGGGCGTAAACGTCGATCAGCGCGGCAACATAATCCGGGCTGCGGCTCGTCACTTCATTGGCTTCGCGCCCGCCATAAATAAAGCCGGCGACAGGATAGTTGGTTGAGCCGAGACCTGCTGATCCCCGATACCATACCCGCACAGCGCTCCAGTCGCCGGCATCGGAAACGTCGGTCAGCGTGACATCTTGTTCGACGCGGCCGCGAACCCCATCAATGCGTGACCAATTGGCGTGGGTGACCATGGCGACACGGTCGTCAACGACGCGGCTGATAACCGCCACATGCCCCAGGGGTAGCCGCGCGCTTCTGGCAAAGACGATGACGGCGCCTTCGCGGGGCGCATAGCCGCGGCGATATTTCCCCTCGGCTTTGTCCCACCAGGTCCAGGCATCACCATAAATCTGAATACCCGATGCTGCCCGTGCAAAGGGCACGCATTCGCCGACATAGTCGAGCAGCGACGCCGCTGCAGCAGGCGCCACCGCCAGCAGCGCCAATGGCATCGACAAAAGGGCAAGAATTTTCCGGTCCATCCGGCAAACCTTTGCCGATAACCTGTAGACGATGCGTGTTCGCTCTTGGTTTAGCGGCTAGTAACCACTTTTTTGACCGATCTTCAGGCGGCCATCATGACAACTACCGGTCGATCGTCGTCGTTGGCGTTCGATGGCGGGCGCTGACGCCGCGCCCGGTGCGCTCGGCCAGGGCGGCGAGTGCGACGCCAGGCCAGGGCGGCGCGCTGAATGCCCAGACGCGTCGCTTGCCATCCGGCCTTTGCGCGCGCGCCAAGGCCCGAAATCGTCGTCAACACCAGGATATCGACATAGGTCGACACATCCCAAAGCATGATCAGCCCGGCATCGAGCGACCCGGCCACCATGATGAGTTCGCTCGAAAGGAGCACTACGGGAATCATCAATAGCCAGAACCACAGATGTCGCCGCTCTATCGCCATCAACCGCCGGGCGATCGGCACCCAGATCGCCCGATCAATGATCCGGCTGATCAAGGCATTGGGCGTGCGCCAAAGCAGGATAATCAACCCGGCAAGCAGCAAAGACAGGATCAAGGACTCGCTCCCACAAAGAATTGAAACCCAGTATTGGCACCCCTAGACGCGATTGGCCTTGGCCCGTGCGCCCAGATGCAGCGCGCTTGGCTTGGGCGTCCGCTTGAACGTCGTGCGATCCACCGCCACCAGACCAAAGCGTTGTTTATAGCCGAACACCCATTCGTAATTATCAAGCAGTGACCAGTGCAGATAGCCGCGCACGTCGATGCCATCGTCAATGCACGCCCGCACGCCTGCTAACGCCCGATCGATATAGGCAATGCGACGGCTATCGTCATCGGTGCCGATGCCGTTTTCGGTGACGTAAATCGGTTTGCCGGTCATCTTCGCGGCATAACGGATCGTCGCCTCAAGCGCTTCGGGGTAGAATTCATAGCCGGCAGCCGTCAGCTCCGCGCCTTTTGGCGGCGGCATGATCCCCTTGGCGTCGACCCGCACCCGGGTATAGGTCTGGACGCCGACAAAATCAGCCTTGGCGGCCTGCGCAATCCAGGGGCCATAAACGGCCTGGGCGATTTCATCGGCCTTGTTGCCTTCGCCAACCCCCTGAATATCCTGCATGCTGATCGTCACGCCGACCGGAAAGTCGCCGGGTCCAGCCTTGATCGCGTCAAAGGCGAGTTCATGGGCGCGCACCTGATTGGCTTCACTCTTGGCGAGATCGGCGAAAAGCACCGATGCAAATCGGTCCGATCCACTTGCCTTGGCACAGGCGGCGAGCATCGCGCGGACCAGCGGTTCAATTGCCTTTGCTTCCTGCCGAATCTGAATCACGCGGGCAATATTGGCTTCATTGAATGTTGAAGCGGCGGCCATCAGCGGTCCGAGCTTCGCCGTTGCCCGCTCGGCAAAGCGTGCGAACAGCGCCGGGCTGTCGGCATGTTCGAAGCCGCCCATTGCCGCAAACCAACGCGGCACCGTCCAATGGCTATAGGTGACGACGGGGGCCAGCCCATGGGCGTGGCATGCCTCCATGACCCGCACATAATGATCGAGCTCGGCTTCGCTGAACTTGCCGGGTTCGGGCTCGATTCGTGCCCACTCAATGCCAAAACGATGCGCGTTGAAGCCGAGTTTTGCGGCAAGGATGATGTCTTCTTCGTAGCGATGATAGCTGTCGCAGGCGTCGAGAGACGGCTCCTGAAACAGGGTCGGTTTGACGTTTTCGGCCAGCCAGAAATCCGAATTGGTGTTGTTACCCTCGATCTGGTGCGCGGCGGTGGCGGTGCCCCACCAGAAGCCCTTGCGTAGCGGCTTGCGCGCCGGCGCAGCCAACCCCGGTGCAGGCGCTAACGCCGCTGCCGCGAGCCCGACGCTTCCCGCCATCAGCGCGCGGCGCGAAAGGGAAGAGTCTTCATGCGTTGGTCTGGTCATCATCGCTCTCCCGCATTTTTTTCTGGCGCGCAGGCTATCGCATCATTCGGTCGGGGAAAAGCGGCATGCAGGCCACAGGCGTTCGCGGTGCGGCGGCGTCAGGCCTCGCGGCGCGACAAATGGAACAACATTGCCGCGAGTCCAGCCAGGCCTCCCAATCCGCCGATCTGAAGCGCGACGGTCTGCATCGCCTGGTCCGTCGACAGCATATGCAGCGGCATCAGCCAGGGGAAATAAGCCCCTTCGCGCGCTGCAGCCGCAACGACCGAAAAAAAGGTGCCGATGATGCCAAGCAGCAGCGGCGGCACGAAGCTGCGAAAGCGCAGCGCCGTCCAAAGCTGGAGCACGCACATCAGCCCGCTCGCCAGCAACATCCGACCGAGCGTGGTCGCCAACTGGCGCAGATCGATCGTCCCTGTCACCGGCTTGGCCAGATCGAGGACAAAGCCGCCCAGCACGAGCATGGCACCGACCAGCACGGTCATGATGGCAACCAGGGCGAACATCGTCACTGCCTTGGCCAGGAACAGCCGGTTCCGCGCGCCGGGCATCGCCAGCAAATGGTCCCAGGTGCGCGGACCATGCTCCATCTGCGCCATCAGCACGCTGAGCGCGGTAACCGACAGCGGCAGCATGGCAAAGGCCCAGAACGCGGCCCCCGTCATCCAGTAATTGGCGAGCGGCGAGGCGGCTTTCCCGCGCAGCCCGATCAACACACACATGACGGTGACGCACACAGGTGCAGCGAGGCACAGGAACACCACCAGCGAGCGGCGGAGCTTGAGGGTTTCGGCAATCAAATAGCGGTGGAACATGGCATCAATCCTTCAGGCCGCCGCGATCGCGCGGTGATAAGCATGTTCGAGTGTCGGCCGGCGCAGCGCGAGGTGGTGAAGCACCTGTCGTTCCCCCATCAGCAGCGCGGCGATCGGTGCCGACGCGGTCGGCTGGTCGGGCGACGCAGTAACGAGCAGCAGCCGACCGCTTGGGTCATAGGCGACTGCATAGCCCGCGCGGTCGAGCAGCTCGGCGCTCGCCACCAGGTCATCGGTCGCAATCTCGACTGCGGTCTGCTCGCCCAGCAGCGCGTCCAGCGGCTGTTCGAGCAGCAATTGGCCGTGGTGGATTAGTCCGACATGTGTCGCGACCTGCTCGATCTCGGCAAGGTGATGGCTCGATACGATTAGCGTCGCGCCGTCGGTGGCGGGCAGACGGCGGATCAGGCTGCGCATATCGACGATCCCTTCGGGGTCGAGCCCGTTGGTCGGCTCGTCAAGGATCAGCAACTGGGGACGGCCGAGCAGCGCCCGCGCAATCGCCAGCCTTTGCCGCATGCCGAGCGAATAGCCACCGACCCGCTGCCGCCCCGCACTCGCCAGATCGACGATCGCGAGCACCCGGTCGATCTCGCCAAGGTCCAATCCGAGAAAGCGACGCGTAATGTCGAGATTCTCACGGCCCGTGAGGTGTGGGTAGAGCGACGGATTCTCGATGAGCGCACCAACGCGTGGCAGCACATCTCGGCCGACACGGCGACCGAACAGCTCGACCCAGCCGAAATCGGCGCGGAGCAGGCCGAGCGCCAGCCGGAGCGTGGTTGTCTTGCCGGCCCCGTTAGCTCCCAAAAAGCCGTAAATCGCCTGGGTCGGCACCGCCATCGACACATCGTCGACAGCCATATGTCGCGCAAAGCGCTTGGTGAGGCTCCTCGTCTGAAGGGCAATGGGCACATTCGAATCCTTAAAGTCTTACTTAAAGTTGCAAATCAGGAAGTTTTAAGTCAAGCTTAAATTTTGAGGGATCGTCATGCTGCTCTGGATCACCCGCCCCGCCATCGCCTCAAAGGCGATTTTGGTCGTTTTCGTTGTGCTCAGTCTTGTTTTCGGGATCGAACTCATTGGCATTTCGCAGAGCGGGCACGCACAAATCATCATGCTCTATGATGTGATTCCGATGCCATTTTTCCTGGCAGCGATTTGGAGCATGCGGCGCGCGGTTATCCTGATCGGGCGCGGTGGGGCGGTCGAATCGTTGCTCTCAGCATTGTTGTGGCGCGTTGGTGTGTCGCTCTTTATCGGCGGGCTGGCGCTGGTTTTCGCGGCGCCACAACTGGTGCGCCTGTTCACTGGCAGCGGCAGTTACGCGCGCTATGATTCGTCGGCGATAACCGTGGGGGTCGTCGGGCTCGCGCTGATGATCGTCGCCAGGGTCGTGACCGAAGCAGGGGCAATGCGTACTGAACTCGACGAGATCCTCTGATGCCCGTCACCGTCACGCTCGATCAATTGCTCGCCGCGCGGGGCATGACCGGCCGCGATTTGGCCGAACGGATTGGGTTGAGCGAAACTCAGCTCTCCATGTTCCGCTCGGGCAAAGTCCGCGGCATTCGATTCTCGACGCTCGCCAGAATGTGCGCCGCGCTTGAATGTACGCCGGGCGACCTGCTTGGCTATGCGATCGACCCGTCCGATCTGGCTGCCCCGCCCGAGGCGTGAGGCGCGCGATGCAGCAGCGACACCAGCACGAATGAAATGATCATCAGCAGATACCAGGCGCCAAGCTTTTCGGGCGAAACGAGATGCCAGCCGTCACGCTGCCCAGGATAAAGCCAAGCCCGCGAGAAAGTGCCGATGTTCTCGGCGCCCCAGATGAACAGCGCCACCAGCAACCAGCCCAGCAGCAGCGGCATTGCCCGCGCTGTGCGGAAGGGGGTGAACCACACCGGTGTCCGCCAGAACAGCACTGCCGTGGCCGCGAAGAGCAACAGCCGGATGTCGGGCAGCCAATGATGCGTGAAGAAATTCACATAGATGGCGGTCGCGAGCGTGATCGTCGTCCAGCGCGGCGGATAGTGATCGAAACGAAAATCGAAAATGCGCCAGACCCGGGCAATATAGCTGCCGACGGCTGCGTACATGAAGCCAGAAAAGAGCGGGACGCCGCCGATCCTGAGCACGCTGGGTTCTGGATAGAGCCATGATCCGTGCGCTGTCTTGAATATTTCCATGACCGTGCCGACGCAGTGGAAGGCCAGGATGACTTTGGCTTCGCGGAGCGACTCCAGCCGGAAGGCGATCATCCCCAGCTGGATCGCCACGGCACCGATCGTCAGAAAATCATAGCGGGCGAGCGGCGCGTTGGCGGGATAAAGCAGTTAGGTCGCGATCAACATCGCCAGCATCAGCCCGCCAAACAGGCATGCCCAGCCTTGTTTGAAACCGAACAGCAAAAATTCATATGTCCAGGTCGGCCAGCCTGGCGATGGCGTGAACGCTTCAAGCCGAGCGCGAACGCGCGCAAAACGCGTTGCGCCGCCAGGGGGAATTGGGTCAGCCAATCGGCGGGGGCTGGCGCTCGACCTGCTTCAGGTCAGGATCGAAACTGGCCCAACTGGGCGCCGATGCCGTCCAGATCACTTCGGTAGGGCGCACGCTGGCAGGATCATCGAGCGCGCCGACGCGGATCGCAATGATGTCGTGAAAATCGGCCATCCCGGTGAACATCGGCGTGCCGCATGCGGGGCAAAAGCCGCGCCGCATCGCGTTGCCGCTATCCGCGACGCTCTGATACCATTGCAGATTGCCGGTCACCGCGAGGTCGCTTGAACGATAGGCGGCATTGGTGGTGCCGTTGCCCGATCCCCAATATTGGCAATCCCGGCACCAGCATGTTCGCACGCGGAGCGGCGCGCCGGAGATTGCCACCCGCACCTGTCCGCACCGGCAGCCGGCGCCTTCGCTCATTTGTTCTGTTGCCGTTTCGCCATGAAGGCGAGCCGTTCGAACAGCATCACATCCTGCTCATTTTTCAGCAGCGCGCCGTGGAGAGGTGGGATGGCCTTGGTCGGGTCGCGGTTCTGCAGCACGTCGAGTGGCATATCCTCGTGCAGCAACAGCTTCAGCCAATCGAGCAGTTCCGAGGTGCTCGGCTTTTTCTTCAGGCCCGGCACGTCGCGAACGTCATAGAAAATGTCCATCGCCTTGTTCACCAGGATCTTCTGGATGCCCGGAAAATGGACGTCGATAATCGCTTGCATCGTCTCGCGATCGGGGAACTTGATGTAATGGAAGAAACACCGGCGCAGGAACGCGTCTGGCAGTTCCTTTTCGTTGTTGCTGGTGATGACGACGATTGGGCGTTCGACCGCGCGGACCGTCTCCTTGGTCTCATAGACATGGAATTCCATCCGATCGAGCTCCTGCAGCAGATCGTTGGGGAATTCGATATCGGCCTTGTCGATTTCGTCGATCAGCAGGACAGGGGGCTTGGGGCGGGTAAATGCCTCCCACAATTTGCCGCGGCGGATGTAATTGCCAATGTCGTGGACGCGCTCATCGCCAAGCTGGCCATCGCGCAACCGGGCAACGGCATCATATTCGTACAGGCCCTGCTGCGCCTTGGTAGTGGATTTGATGTTCCATTCGATCAGTTCGGCATCGATCGCTTTGGCGATTTCATAGGCAAGCACCGTTTTGCCGGTGCCGGGCTCACCCTTGACCAGCAACGGCCGGCGGAGCGTTACGGCAGCGTTGACAGCAACCTTCAGATCATTGGTTGCCACATAGCTTTGCGTGCCCTCGAAGCGCTTCATGCAATCATCCCTGCCAGATTCGAATATCCGGTTCGGAGATAGAGGCATTTTGGCCATGCGCGCAAGCCGGGGCGCATGGGGTAATCGGGTCAGCCTTGGCTGCGCCTATTGGCGATCGCGGGCGCTTGTTCGCGCTTCCAGCAAATCCCATAAGCCGCGATGCTGGGCCAGGACTTGCTGCACGCCAAAGGCCATTGCCCGCTCTACAGCCGGATTTTCGGCAACCTGGGCGACAATGGTTTCGGTCTCGGCGGCAAGCGGCAAGGCATAAGCGGGCGGCTCAATGCCGAAGCGGCGGGCCGCTGCCTCCATGATCTGCCGCATGGCCGCCCAATCGCTGACGAGTGCGACCGCTGCACCAATCGCGCATCCGGTACGGTCCGACTGGGCAAGCATATCCAGCGCATGGCGTTGCGATGCGACGGCGGCCTCCGATTCGGCCTGACCGGGTGTAGACGGCAGCGGACCAGCGGCGGACGCCAATTTAGCGAGTAAGGCGCGTTCTACGGCAAAACCTTCAACCGCGACTTCGAGCCATGCCTGGGCGGCGGGCTGCGAATTTCGGGCAAGCGCGTGATCGATGATGCCTGGCTGGCGTCCATGCAACAGGCACAGGGCATGGACGGCATCTGCAATGTCGCGAACCGGCAATTGTTGGGCCGTCAGCCGGGCCATAATGGCATGTTTGTGGCTTCCATCTGCTGCGATCAGCGCGACGACGATGCTTCGTCCAGCACCCTGGATCCCCAGTGCCGCTGCCCGATCGGATGATTCTTCCGGTTCCGATGCCATGACGTTTTGTTGATCCCCGATAGATTGCCCGGACACCCCGGTTTCAATCGCCTATCGGGCACACATATACTGAACCGCGTAAAGACGCGGTTTACAAGCGCTTAAGCCTGTCTCAACGCTTATCGAACCACGACGGCAACGGCGATCGCCTCGACAATCGTTCCGCGCCTGATTGGGCTCAGGCCCAGCCGAACGGGGCGAGGCCTGGCGCCCGCCACGAGCAGCATCGCATCGGCGATCCGCGACATTTGCTGGTCAATTGCTGCCTCAATAGCCGTGTCTACAGTTGCTCTGCTGGCAGGCTCAAACAGCGTGGTGAAGCGTGCGTCGGCCAACACCTGAGGTTCGACGCCAACCAGCACGGCTAATGCCACGACCGGTGCCTCCAGAAATCCGCGTAGCGACAGGCGAACATGGGCCATCATGCCAGTTGCAATCATTGCTTCGGTTTCGGCGACGGCATGGGCCCGGGCAGCAGCGAGGCTGTCGATGACCGTAACATCGTGCACGAGCAGAATTGCGCCAGTGTCGCACGGATGAATGGTGACACTCAGCGTTCGTCCGGCAAAGGGCGCGGCATATTCTGCCGTTTCGACCAGGCCGGACGCCATTACCCGCTGTGCTGCTTCATTCAACAGCAGCATGGCGACGCTCGCCGCCAGCCCCACCAGGGGAGCACCGGGCTGTGCCCGTTCACCAAAATAACCACGTGCAGCCCGGCTTGCGGCAATCAACTTCATGTCGTGATCGATCAGCAGGATGATGTCGCGTGTGACGTCAAGCAACGTTTCGACACCGGCATTGGCACCGCCTTCTGGTTCCCCGTCATGAGGCGCACACAGGGCCTGCATGATTTCCACCGATGTCAGCACCAGACGCGGCCGGCCGCGATGCAGGACGTAAACAGGTTCGCGTGTCGCGCGATCTTGCCAGATGCCGAAATGGCGGACAAGTTCGGATGCGGTGACGACATTTGTGCCGTTTAGCGGACGTGGTAGAGATGATATGGCCATGTGAATATTTCGCAACGTGCGCCGCCTGAGCGCAAGGGATTTGCTCCATTTTGGATGTAGCTGCCGAACATTGGACAGGCGCTTGTTTCACGAGCGTTCATGTTGGGCAGATTAGGTTCTTTTGATCTGGCAGGTCGTTATGGGGAGCACCAAGACCAATGCAGTTGCGGCGAAGCGCGGCCTTTTGTGTATTTTTCGTACTGATTCTTGGCGGTAATGCGTCACCCGCGCAGCAAGCGAGTGCCGAGTCAGCAGCCGGTCCCGAACTCACGGTTCGGCCTGGCGAGGTGGTTACCGCGACGGTAGAGGGCGCACCCGCCGCCATTCGCGTTTTGTCTGGCGGACCCGATCGGCTGCTGCTTGACCCGGATTATGTCGCCCGTCGCGGGATCAAGCCAGCGCCGTTTCTGGGCAGGGGAAACCTCAACGTCGCCGGCCGGCGCGAGTTCAAGGGGTGGAACCGCCCGCTTGATTTTGTCATCGACGGTGTGCGCCAAAAGGGCAGAGCATTCTGGTTTGCCGGTGCACCGCCGATCGAGGGCGATGCCACAATCGGTCCCTGGGCCCTGCCGCAGTCCCGCGTTACCTTGGTGTTCGGGGGCAATGATGCCCGTACACAGCGACACGATTTTCCGCTGTTCGGCGACATTAGCTCGTCCAGTTTCACAGGTTATCGGGGAGCGACCTTCGGCCTGGCGGTGTCGTTCGATCTGGACGCTACAGAGCAATATCCGGTCGCGTCAGCCGCGGCGGGGGCAGCGATTGCTAAGGCCCATGGTGGTCAGTTGAGTGGTCCGAGCTGGGATATCGACATCCTCCTTGGCGTAAAGCGCCCGGTGCGGTTGATGATGCTGTCACAACCTTTTGTTTTTGGGCCTTTGTCGTTTGATCGGATTGCGGTGCGCGTCCGTGACCGGATCGATTCAGCCGGGCGCGGCGACCCAATTCCTGACGGTACCGAGGACCCATCTGAAATTGTCGTCGCTGCCACGAAAAAGGGACCTCAGCCCCGATACGGGTTGAACATCCCGCGCGCTGGGCTGTCGCCATGTTCGAAACTAACCTTCGACAAGGCGGCTAAACGGATCGAGCTGTGGTGCAATCCAGCCTGATAATGCCGATCCGCCCGCTCTACTGATCCAAAAACGACCGCATCTTGCGGCTTCGCGACGGGTGCTTGAGCTTCCTGAGCGCTTTCGCTTCGATCTGACGAATGCGTTCGCGCGTCACGCTGAACTGCTGGCCGACTTCTTCCAGCGTGTGATCGGTGTTCATTCCGATCCCGAAGCGCATGCGCAGCACGCGCTCCTCGCGCGGGGTGAGGCTCGCCAGCACGCGCGTCACGGTTTCCTTGAGGTTCGCCTGGATCGCCGCATCGACCGGGATCACGGCATTTTTGTCCTCGATGAAATCGCCGAGATGCGAATCCTCCTCGTCGCCGATCGGCGTTTCGAGGCTGATCGGCTCCTTGGCGATCTTCATCACCTTGCGGACCTTTTCGAGCGGCATGCTCAGCCGCTCGGCCATTTCCTCAGGCGTCGGCTCACGGCCCTGCTCGTGCAGGAACTGGCGGCTGGTGCGCACCAGCTTGTTGATCGTTTCGATCATATGGACCGGGATGCGGATCGTGCGGGCCTGATCAGCGATCGAGCGCGTGATTGCCTGGCGGATCCACCAGGTTGCATAGGTGCTGAACTTGTAGCCGCGGCGATATTCGAACTTATCGACCGCCTTCATCAGGCCGATATTGCCTTCCTGGATCAGATCCAGGAACTGCAGGCCGCGATTGGTGTATTTCTTGGCGATCGAGATCACCAGACGCAGGTTTGCCTCGACCATTTCCTTCTTGGCGATCCGCGCCTCGCGCTCGCCCTTTTGGACCATGTTGACGATGCGGCGGAATTCACCCAGCGACATGCCTGTCGCTTGACTAATCTCCGAAATCTCGATGCGAACGCGATCGACGGCATCGCCTTCATTGGCAACAAACGCTGCCCATTTCTTGTCGAGCTTGCCAACCGTGGTCAGGAAGCCTTCGTCGAGTTCGTTGCCAATGTAGCGATCAAGGAAGTCCTTGCGCGGCACTTTATGGCGCTCGGCCAGGCGCAGCATTTGCCCGCCCAGCGCGGTCAGCCGACGATTAAACGCATAAAGCTGGTCGACCAGAAATTCGATCTTGGCGTTGTGGAACTGGACGCTTTCGACCTCTGCCGTCAATTCTTCACGCAATTTCTGATATTTGCGCTCGTCGGCATTCGAAAGCTCACCGCCCGCCGCCATCGCGTCGAGCCGACCGGCCTGCATTTTCGAGAATTTCTTGTAGAGCGACGTGATGTTGGCGAATTTTTCCAACGCCTGCGGCTTCAGTTGCTCTTCCATCTGCGCGAGCGAAAGGGTGTTATCCTCTTCCTCATCGTCCGACGGACGCGGCGTGCGCCGCTCGGTCATCGAATCTTCTTCCTCGTCAACCGATGCCTCTTCGGGCTCGGCTTCTTCCTTGAACGAAGGGCCAGCATTTTTCTCGGAAATCTCGCCATCGGCTGAATCGTCATCATCGGTGAGCGATTCGGGGGCGGGGTCCTTGGAGAGCATCGCATCAAGATCGATAATCTCGCGCAGCTGCATCGTGCCTTCGTTCAGCGCGGTCGACCAGTCGATGATCGCATTGAACGTGATCGGGCTTTCGCACAACCCCAGGATCATCGTGTCACGCCCGGCTTCGATCCGCTTGGCGATGGCGATTTCGCCTTCGCGGCTGAGCAGCTCGACGGCGCCCATTTCGCGCAGATACATGCGCACCGGATCATCGGTGCGGTCGATCGTTTCTTTTTTCTTTTCCAGCGCAGGGGCGGCTTCTTCGGTGGCATCAACCGATTCCACCTCTTCCTCTGGCGAATCCTCGCCATCGGCGTCTTCGCCAGCTTCGTCATTTTCGACGATGTTGATGCCCATCTCGCTCAGCGCCGAGGTGATATCCTCGATCTGATCGGAGGTCATGTCCTGTGGCAGCCCCTCGTTGAGCTGATCATAGGTAATATAGCCGCGCTTCTTGGCGCGTGCGATCAGCCGTTTGATCGACGCATCATTCAAGTCGATCAGCGGTGCGTCACCGGATTCTGTCGTGTCGGTCGCGTCCGCCATAGTCGCCTTCGCCATTAACTGCCCTCAGTATCAAGAGTTCGTGCGTCTTCGTTCGCTTGGCACAGATTTGCAAGCCGTGCTTCGAGCGCCTGTTGTTCCTTCACCAGCGCCACTTGCCGTTCAAACGCCTCTTCAGAGAAACGCATGGCCAGCGCCGCTGTTGCATCGGCCAGCGCCCCATCCACCTCGGGGCGCGCGACCAGGATCGAAATTGCCTCGCCAAGATCGGCACTTGCGCGTCCGGGCGCCGCCATTTTCTGGGTAAAGGAATAAGGTGTTGCATCCGCCCGGAGCAAATCTGTCGCCATTTGATCAAATCCGGAATTTGCCAATATGGTGCGCAGTCGCTCGCTATCAAGCGCCTGATCTTCAATCGCGACGTCGACCACCGCTTCGAAGAGTCTCCCCAGTGCGCCGCCAGCGAATCGCAGCGATCCCAATACCTCGACATGCCGCGCTATTTCAGCCGGATGCCGGATCAGTCCCGCAAGCACGGCCTTGGCCAGCACCGGATCGATGCCGCTCGCCTTCACGCCCTGCGCTTGTGGGTGATCGCCACCGGCGGGTGGGGCAGGGCGCCATTTGCCGCCCTTTTGGGTGTTGGCCGGGCGCGGCGCATTCCATACGCGCGGCGGCGGCGCAAAATGCGCATCGAAGCGGCGACGGAAATCGCTGAGATATTCATGCTTCACTGATGGATCGGCGATGCTCTGGGCCAGCTCGTTCAGCCGTTGCTTCAGCCCGGCACGCTCTTCGGGCGTGCCGAGCGGGCCAGCGGCGAGTTCACTCGCCCAGAGCCGCTCGACGAGTGGCTGGGTCTCGGCAAGCACCGCCTCGAAAGCCGCCGGCCCTTTGGCGCGGACCAGATCATCGGGGTCCTGACCGGGTGGGAGCGTCGCAAAGGCCAAGCTCCGACCTGGGGCGAGCATTGGCAAAGCGCGATGCGCGGCGCGGAGTGCTGCCTTCTGCCCCGCACTATCGCCATCGAAGCACAGGATGGGGACATCGGACAGCCGCCATAGTCGCTCGAGCTGCGCTTCAGTCAGCGCCGTGCCGAGCGGGGCGACCGCCTCGCCAAACCCTGCCTGCGCCAGCGCGATCACATCCATATAGCCTTCGACGACGATCACCCGGCCCGATTTCCGGCTCGCCGCCGCCGCCTTGTCGAGATTATAGAGCGTGCGCCCCTTGTCGAAGAGCGGGGTGTCGGGCGAATTCAGGTACTTTGGTTCGCCATCCCCGATCACCCGCCCGCCGAACGCGATTACCCGGCCACGCGGATCGCGGATCGGGATCATCAGCCGGCCGCGAAACCGGTCATACGGTTCCTTCTCATCGACTTTGATCAGCAACCCAGCCTCGACCAGCAACGGATCGCCATAGCCCTTTAGCTGTGCCTTCAGCTTCCCCCGGGAATCGGGCGAAAAGCCCATGCCGAACGCCTGCGCCGTCTCCGCCTTGATCCCGCGCTTTTCCAGAACGCTGCGCGCCTCGCCACCGGCAATGCCCATCAGCTGTTCGGTGAACCAGACGGCGGCATCGTCCATCGCCTCGTAAAGCCCCTTGGCCGCTTCCGCTTTTTGGGCAGCGCGCGGGTCCATCGCGGGCAATTCCATCCCCGCCGCCTGCGCCAGCTCCTTCACCGCATCCATGAAGGGCAGCCCGCGCTGATCGGTCATCCAGCGGATGGCGTCGCCATGCGCCGAACAGCCAAAGCAGTGATAAAAGGCCTTGTCGTCGTTGACGTAGAAGCTTGGCGTGTTCTCATTGTGGAACGGGCAGCACCCTTTGAACTCACGCCCCGCCTTGGTGAGCTTCACCGTCTTGCCGACAAGCGCCGACAGCAAGGTCCGCGCGCGCAGCTCGTCAAGGAATTGGGCGGAAAGGCTCACCTCAGCTCAGCGCCGCCTTCACCAGCCCGCTCGCCTTGCTCATGTCGAGGCTGGTCGCGTGGCGCGTTTTCAGTTCGGCCATCACGCGGCCCATGTCCTTCATGCCGTCGGCGCCCAGCTCGGCCTTGATTGCCAGGATCGCCGCGGTGGTCTCGGCCTCGCTCATCTGTTGCGGCAGAAATGCCTCGATCACCACGATCTCGGCACTCTCGGCATCGGCGAGTTCCTGCCGACCGCCCTTCACATACATGTCGATCGATTCGCGGCGCTGTTTGACCATTTTCTGCAGCACTTCGACCACCAGCACATTATCGTCATCGGGCGACTTGCCGGTGCGCGCCTCAATATCGCGATTCTTGATCGATGACTGGATCAGGCGAATGGTGGCGGTGCCCGCCTTGTCCCCGCCCTTCATTGCGGTGACGAGCGCGGTCTTGATGTCGTCGCGAATCATTTGAGGTCCTTTTCGGTAATCCCCGCCCTTAGCGCGAAAGGGCGATTTTTAACAGATTGACGCTGCGGTCCTGCGTCTCTAGCTGCGGTGCCTTAGCGACATCGATAGCTTTTTCAGGAGCGCCCACCCCAATGGCCGACGCCAAACCCCTACGTGCGTCCAGCGCTGCGCCTGAAGGAGCCACCGGCGTTTTGGTGCTCGCCAATGGCGAAATCGCCTGGGGGCGGGGCTTTGGCGCGGAAGGCGCGGCGGTGGGCGAGGTCTGCTTCCACACTGCCATGACCGGCTATCAGGAAATCATGACCGATCCGAGCTTTGCCGGGCAGATCATCACCTTCACCTTTCCGCATATCGGCAATGTCGGCGCCAATGCCGATGATATCGAGGCGGACGATCCACACGCGCTCGGCATGATCGTGCGCGAGGATGTGACCGCGCCTAGCAATTTCCGCTCGGTCGAGCCGCTGGATGTGTGGATGAAGAAGCACAACCGCATCGGCCTGTCGGGCATCGACACCCGCGCGCTCACCCGCCGCATCCGCTCGGGCGGCGCGCCCAACGGGGTGATTGCACATGCGGCGGACGGCAAGTTCGACATCCCCGCGCTGCTGGCTCAGGCGCAGGGCTGGCCGGGACTGGAGGGCATGGACCTCGCCATCGACGTGACCACCCAGACACATTTCGGCTGGGAAGGCGGCGTGTGGCGGCTGGGGGCGGGGTATGGCGACGGTGCTTCGACTTCGCTCAGCACGAACGGGGAGGGGACACTTCATCAGCAACAGCCGTTCGCCCTGAGCGAAGTCGAAGGGCAAGCGCACCGCCCCCACGTCGTCGCGATCGATTACGGCGCAAAACGCAACATCTACCGCAACCTCGTCGCCGCAGGTGCCCGCGTCTCGGTCCTCCCCGCCACCGCCACCTTCGACCAGGTCATGGCGCTCAAGCCCGACGGCATCTTCCTCTCCAACGGCCCTGGCGATCCCGCCGCGACCGGCGCATACGCCGTGCCGGTGATCCGCCAGCTACTGGACACGAAACTCCCGCTGTTCGGCATTTGCCTCGGCCACCAATTGCTCGCGCTCGCGGTCGGCGGGCAAACGACCAAGATGTTCCAGGGCCACCGCGGCGCCAACCACCCGGTCAAGCGCTTGTCGGACGGCGCGGTCGAGATCACCAGCATGAACCACGGCTTCGCGGTGGAACGGGACTCGCTGCCGGCAGGCGTACGCGAAACGCATGTGTCGCTGTTCGACGGCAGCAACGCGGGGATCGAACTGGAAGGCGGGCGGGCGTTCAGCGTGCAATATCACCCGGAGGCGAGCCCGGGGCCTCAGGATAGCTTGTATCTGTTCGGTCGGTTTTTGGGGATGATGCGGTGACCGATAACGAACTTGACCGGCTAAGGAATAACATCCTTTCCGTGCTGATTATATTGCGAGATCAAACCGATCAGCAACTGTGGCTCGAAAAGCGCGTGTTAGCGAGCAAAATGTCGCATGCAGGCCCGATATCTGATTTGGTGGAGGCGGTCGGATCTCTCAATCATCTCGATTACGTTGAGATCGACAGAGACCTAAAGCCCGGTGAAGTTCTGCTGGACTTTTCGAACATCCGCCTAACCAATGCTGGGCAGGCGTTTTTCGATCATGGCAACCGGTTTGTTGAAGCGCCCGCCGAGACAACGTCCTCAAACGCGTCATCAAATGTAATTTTGACCGAGTCAGGCGATTCTCTAACCACCGAAGATGGTGACTTCATCGTTTCGGAAAATGAACATAGAGAAGAAGAGCCAGTTAGAATCGACAGCCAACTTTGGACAGGTCGCGTCGGTAGGGTGCTTGCAGAAACAGCGAGGCGCAACGAGCTGATCTTGCTACTTGAGAACGCTGAAAAGGATTTGTCGCTGGTCGGCGCCAGCAATAGCGAGCGAGCGCTAGCTAGAGCCTACATTGTTGCTGCCCGAACATTGGCTGAAGCTCCGGAGCCCCCGGAGGATCTCATCTGGGAGTTGATCAGCCGCGCAAGTGCACTTGCAGGGGTCGCTTCCTTGCTTGTCGCGATAATTGCTCTGTTCGCTTCGGTTGGAAAATAATGCCCAAACGCACCGACATCTTCTCCATCTTCGTCATCGGCGCTGGCCCGATCGTCATCGGCCAGGCCTGCGAGTTTGATAACTCCGGCACCCAGGCGATCAGGAAGTCCAGGGGTCGATCAGCGTGATGTCGATCCAGTCAAAATCCTTGACGTTTCGCGTGGCAATGGACGCGCCATATGCTTGAGCCTGCGCGGCAATCTGCATATCGATCACCTGCGGCTCACGCGCCTTCGCTTTCGGATCGGCAGCAATGCTTCCGTAGCGGCGCGCGGCGTCCGTGTCGAAATCGATCGTCCGGCTCCAGTAACGGGACTCAAGGCCTTCCAGCCATTGACCCAGCGCATGGCGCCGCTTTTCCGAAGCCAGCAGCGCAATGCCATATTGGATTTCTGCAATCACGAGCGTGGACAATGCCAGATCGGCGTCGTGGGCCTCAAGCCACGCCAACACTGCCGCATTGCCGTCACGCTTTGTCTGTTCGCTCCAGACATTGGTATCGACCAGGATCAAAATTCAGGACTCTCCAGCCGGGTGCTCTGCCGGGGAGGGAGGTCCAACCCGGCACCATTGGCCAGCCGACGGAGTTCCGCCATCGCATCCTTTGGCGACATGAAGCGAATATCGGCATATTTGCCGACGTCGAACACGCCTTCTCCGGCGCCGTTGGCCAAGCGGATCAATTCGTGCACCCAACTCTCCTTCGATGGTTCATGGCGGAAGATTTCGCCTTTTTCGGCGACGTGGTACGGCTGGCGCTTATCTGCGCTCGCTTCGATAATGAGCTGGCGCAGATGCTCTTCCATCGACCGCCCATGTGCCGCAGCGACCCTGCGAAACTGCGCCTTGGCGTCATCCGGAATATTGCGCACCGTCAGGCTCGCCATGGTCAGTCTCCGATTGCAATGCAATCAATGTATGCAATGAAAGCATAGAACGCAATGCCCAAACGCACCGACATCTCCTCCATCCTCGTCATTGGCGCTGGCCCGATTGTCATCGGCCAGGCGTGCGAGTTTGATTACTCCGGCACGCAGGCGATCAAGGCGTTGAAGGAGGATGGCTACCGGATCATCCTCGTCAATTCGAACCCCGCCACGATCATGACCGATCCCGAGCTGGCGGATGCGACCTATGTCGAGCCGATCACGCCCGAGATCGTGCGCAAGATCATCATCAAGGAGCGGCCCGATGCCGTCCTCCCCACCATGGGCGGGCAGACCGCGCTCAACACCGCGCTGGCTTTGTTCAATGACGGCACGCTCGCCGAGTTCGGCGTCGAGATGATCGGTGCCGATGCCGAGGCCATCGACAAGGCCGAGGACCGCCAGAAATTCCGCGACGCCATGACCAAGATCGGTCTCGAAAGCGCGCGCTCCGGCATCGCGCATACGCTCGACGAGGCACTCGCCGTGCTCGAGCGCACCGGGCTGCCCTCCATCATCCGCCCGAGCTTCACCATGGGCGGCACCGGCGGTGGCATCGCCTATAACCGCGAGGAGTTCGAGACGATCGTCCGCTCCGGCCTCGATGCGTCGCCGACCACCGAGGTGTTGATCGAGGAATCGCTGCTCGGCTGGAAGGAATATGAGATGGAAGTGGTGCGCGACCGCGCCGATAACGCCATCATCATCTGCGCCATCGAAAATATCGATCCGATGGGCGTCCACACCGGCGATTCGATCACCGTCGCGCCCGCGCTGACGCTGACCGACAAGGAATATCAGATCATGCGCAACGCGAGCATTGCGTGCCTGCGTGAGATCGGCGTGGAGACGGGCGGCTCCAACGTCCAGTTCGCGGTCAACCCCGCCGATGGCCGGCTGATCGTGATCGAGATGAATCCGCGCGTCTCGCGCTCATCGGCGTTGGCGTCGAAGGCCACCGGCTTCCCGATCGCCAAGGTCGCGGCGAAGCTGGCGGTCGGCTATACGCTCGACGAGATCATGAACGACATCACCGGCGCCACGCCCGCGTCGTTCGAGCCGACGATCGACTATGTCGTCACCAAGATCCCGCGCTTCGCGTTCGAGAAGTTCAAAGGTGCCGAACCATTGCTCAACACCGCGATGAAATCGGTCGGCGAGGTAATGGCGATCGGCCGCAACATTCATGAATCGATGCAGAAGGCGTTGCGCGGGCTCGAAACCGGGCTGAGCGGCTTCAACCAGATCGACGCGCTTGTCGGCGCGCCGCGCGCTGAAATCGAAGCCGAACTGGCCCGCCCGACGCCCGACCGACTGCTCGTGGCAGCACAGGCATTGCGCGAAGGTTTCACCGTCGCCGAGGTCCACGCCATCGCCAAATACGATCCTTGGTTTCTGGAGCGCATCGCCGAAATCGTTGCGGCGGAGGAAGAGGTCTCCACGAACGGCTTGCCGCGCGATGCGGCGGGGATGCGCCGCCTGAAGTCGATGGGCTTTTCCGACAAGCGGCTGGCCTATCTCGCGCTTAAGTCAGTCAATATGCGCGCTGGGTCAGAGACAATGGCGCGCAGTTCGGGGCTGATCGGTCAGGTCGCCAAGGCGATGGCGGGCGGCGTGACCGAGGCCGAAGTTCGCGCGCTGCGCCACAAGCTCGGCGTGCGCCCTGTCTTCAAGCGGATCGACACCTGCGCCGCCGAGTTCGATGCGAAAACGCCGTATATGTACTCGACCTATGAAGCCCCCAGCTTCGGCGAACCCGAATGCGAGAGTCAGCCGACCGCCGCGCGAAAAATCGTCATCCTGGGCGGCGGGCCGAACCGGATCGGGCAGGGCATCGAGTTCGATTATTGCTGCTGCCATGCCTGCTTCGCGCTGCACGATGCGGGCTATGAGACGATCATGGTCAACTGCAACCCGGAGACAGTGAGCACCGACTATGACACCTCCGACCGGCTCTATTTCGAGCCGCTGACCGCTGAAGACGTGCTCGAAATCCTGCACGTCGAACAGCAGAATGGCACGCTGGTGGGCGTTATCGTTCAGTTCGGCGGCCAGACTCCACTCAATCTCGCCAAGGCGCTCGAAGATGCCGGTATCCCGATCCTCGGCACCAGCCCCGATGCAATCGACCTCGCCGAGGATCGCGAGCGCTTCGCCGCGCTGATCACCAAGCTCGGCCTGCGCCAGCCCGCCAATGGCATCGCGCGCAGCCGTGATGAGGCGATCGCGGTGGCGCAGCGGATCGGTTATCCGGTGCTGATGCGGCCCAGTTACGTGCTGGGTGGCCGCGCGATGGAGATCGTCGATGGGCCCGACCAGCTCGACAATTACATCCAGACGGCGGTCCGTGTGTCGGGCGACTCGCCGGTCCTGATCGACCAATATTTGCGCGACGCGATCGAGGTCGATGTCGATGCGATTTGTGACGGCACGGATGTGTGCGTCGCGGGCGTGCTCCAGCATATCGAGGAAGCCGGGGTCCATTCGGGCGACAGCGCCTGTTCGATTCCGCCTTATTCGCTGTCGGCAGAGGTCATCGCTGAGATCGAGCGCCAGACGACGGTGTTGGGCGGGGCACTCTCCGTCAAAGGGCTGATGAACATCCAGTTCGCGGTGAAAGACGGGCTCGTCTATCTGATCGAGGTCAATCCCCGCGCCAGCCGGACGGTCCCGTTCGTCGCCAAGGCGATCGGCGCGCCAATCGCCAAGATCGCGGCGCGGGTGATGGCGGGTGAAAAGCTTGCGGATCTGCCAGCGATTGATCGCCATATCGATTATTATGCGGTGAAAGAGGCGGTTTTTCCCTTTGCGCGTTTCCCCGGTGTAGATCCCGTGCTCTCACCGGAAATGAAGAGTACCGGCGAAGTCATGGGAATCGATCCCGATTTTACGCTCGCCTTCGCCAAGGCGGAGCTGGGGGCGGGGACTATCTTGCCGCGCGCGGGCACGGCCTTTGTCAGTGTGAAGGACAGCGACAAGGCGGTTATCCTTCCGGCCGCCCGCACTCTGGTCGAGCACGGCTTTGGTATCGTCGCGACGGGCGGCACGGCCGATTTTCTGATCAGCCACGGCGTGCCCGTTGAGCGCGTGAACAAGGTTGCGCAGGGCAGACCGCATATTGTTGACCGGATCAAGGATGGCGATGTCGCGCTAATCTTCAACACCACCGAAGGCTGGCAATCGTTGAAGGACTCGCAACCAATCCGCGCCTGCGCCCTGGCACAGAAGATCCCATATTTCACGACAGCCTCGGCCAGCGTCGAGGCCGCGAAGGCAATTGCAGCGCTTTCAACGCAAAGCCTTGAAGTACGTCCATTGCAATCCTATTATTCCCATTCGCATAGTTGACCCCGACATTGATAAATGCGTGCGGGCGGACCCTGTGGGTCTGCGCGGGAACAGGGATTTTTACGAAGGACGCGATCAATGGCGACGGTAGACAAGATGCCGATGCTGCAGGAAGGCTATGATAAGCTTTCCAAAGAACTGAAGCGGCTCAAGGCCGAACGTCCGCTCATCGTTGACGCGATCGAGGAAGCGCGTGCGCATGGCGATCTGTCCGAAAATGCCGAATATCACGCCGCCAAGGAACGGCAGGGCCAGATTGAGGCCTCGATCAGCGATATCGAGGATAAATTGTCGCGCGCCCAGATCATCGATCCGAAGGAGATGTCGGGCGACAAGGTGGTGTTTGGCGCAACGGTTACGCTGATGGACGAGGACGACAAGCCCATCCGATACCAGATCGTCGGGCAGACCGAGGCGGACGCTAATGTCGGGCGCATTTCTTACAATTCGCCGCTTGGTCGCGCGCTGATTGGTCGCAAGGTTGACGATGAAGTTGAGGTGACGGTGCCGTCGGGCGATCGTTATTACCTTGTTTCAAAGGTGGAATTCATCTGAGACGCTCAGCGCTTGACGAGACTCCCGCAACGATCATCATTGCCGGGCTGACGATCGCCGTTTCGGTGTTGATCACGTTGCTTGGTATTGAGGGCTATGCCGCGATTGGGGCGGGGTTTATTCCGGCGAGCCTGTCGGTAGATCTGGCCGCGCCGCAGGGCATCATCCCGCTGCCGTTCTGGCTGACGCCGCTGACCGCAACATTGGTGCATGGCGGCTTTCTGCATCTCGCGCTGAATATGGTGATGCTGGTCTATTGCGGACGGCTGCTAGAGCGGGCGCTTGGCGCGGCGGGTACGGTCTTGCTTTATGTTGTCGGCGCCTATGCAGGTGCCGCCGGGCATTGGGCGTTCGGGCCGATGTCGGCAGCACCGATGATCGGGGCGAGCGGCGCGATTTCAGCGATCCTGGCCGCTTATGCGATGCTGTTTGCGGAGCGGCCCGTGCCCGCGATCGGACCCATCCCATCGCGTGTTGTCCGCGTCGTCTGGTTGGCGGCGGCTTGGATCGTGATCCAATTGCTGATCGGCTTTGCCTCGGGTGGCGGGCTGCAGCCGGTGGCGGTGGGCGCGCATATTGGCGGATTCATCGCTGGGCTTGCGCTGGCCCGGCCACTGTTGCTCTGGCGCTACCGATCGGCCTGATTGTCGACCCGCCAATGCTTCACTCTTTGGCTGGAGCCATTAAGTCGGGCTGGACCAGCCTGTGCAAATGCACCACGACATATTTCATCTCGGCATCATCGACGGTGCGCTGCGCTGCGGCGCGCCACGCTTTTTCTGCGCTCTTATAGTCGGGAAAGATGCCGACGATATCGATCGACTCCAGATCATCGAAATCCAGTGTCATCGGATCATCCACCCGACCGCCAAAGACGAGATGTAGTTTGTTCATCGTGAGCGGCCCCTCAGAAAAGCCCGCGCTTAGCCCGAAGTGGGCCGGTTTTGAAGATCAGTTCTCGTTCGCGCCGGGCTTTGTTGCATGGGACGCGGCCTCACCGGCGGTTTTGACCGCGGTGACGACCCCGTCGAGCAGTTTGGACACCTGCGCGCGGGCTGCTTCCCGGCTGATGCCAGCGGCGACCAGTTCGGCTGTTCCTGCATCACGGGCGGCGCGGGCGGCGGTCACTGCCCCCTCGGTCAGCCGCTTGCCGACTGGCCCTAACATGGCGGTTTCCCGTTCGGTGCGGGGCAGCAACACGCCTGCCAGCACGCCGACGGCGATACCGCCGACGAGCACGGACAGTGGGTTATTCTCGATGGTGTCGACCGTCCGTCGGGCCGCATCCTGTGCGGTATCGACGACATTATCCAGCGCTTTGCTGGCGGCCTGGGTGGCACCACTACGCTTATGGGCAAACGGATTATGGGGATCACTCATCGGATTTCCCTTCCTGGGGCTGGGGCTCGCCAATTTGGCCGTCGGTCTCGTCTAAACGCGCTGCAGAAGCTGCGGTTGCCTTAGTATCATGGTCTGCAAAGGCATCGCTAATCCAATCGCGCGCAAAAATCGCCACTAGTGTCGCGCCAATGCCGATCAGGGGACCGGGGTTGTGCTGCGCCGCTGCCAGCGTGCGGCGCGCGATAGCAATCCCTGTTTCGCGCAGCTCTTCAATCGCGTCGCGCGCCAGCGCACGCGGATGAAGGCGCGCCTGAATATCAACCAGTGTGCCGGTGAGTTGGCTACGGGCCGCCGCCGCAGCGATTTCGGCGCGGGCGCGCTCCTCCTCAATATCGCTCATCGCGGCTTGTCCTTGATGTCGGTCGCCTGGCGAATCTTGATCATTGCGACCCAGGCGAGCAACCCGGCAATCGCCATCGATCCGCCAAAGACCGCTGCCGTCGCACCGATCGCGCCAAGCTGCTGCCGCAGGATAACGATCAGGCCAACAAGCAGCGCGATCATCGCCGATTGGGCAAGGAAAAGGCTTGCCAGCAGCATGATGACAGCGCTGCGGACCTCCACCAACCGCGCAAACAACGTGGCGCGATAGAGCTTTAACTCGGCGCGGACGAAGCGTTCGGCATCGTCGACCAGCCGCGCAAACAACGCGACGATCGAATCGTCCTCTTGGCCATCGTCGCTTGGTACGTCGTCGCTCATTCCCCGCCGGCCGTCAGTCAGGCGTCGGGCGAAGAGGGAGGGTCACTTGCTTCATCGGCAGCATCAAGCCCGGCCTTGACCAACCGTGCCACGACAAAGCCAAGCGCGGCGGCAATGCCGATCGCGACGGCCGGGCTCTTGCGGACAAAGGCGGTTGCATCCGCCATCAGATCCTCAATCTCCTTGCCCTTCAGGCTTTCGGAAAAGCCGGCAATGCCTTCAGCGGCGGTACGGGCATATTGGCCATATTGCGGGCCGATTTTTTCATCGACTGTGGTGGCAGCGTCTTCCATCAGCCGAGAAACTTCGTCGAGCGCACCACCGGCGCGGTTCTTCCCCTCGGCGACATAGTCGCGCGCCTTGTCGGTCGCCTGGCGGGCGAGCTTGCCGGCACCGTCCTTGATCGTCTGCGCGGCGCTTGTGGGCGCTTCAGCCGGGATGACGGCCGATGCCAACGGCACAGCTTTGGCCTTGACCCCGGCGCTGCCCGGTCCGTCCTTGATCGGGGCCTGCGGCACGGCGCGCTTTCGGGGTGCCTTTGGCGTTGTGTCGTTCGTGTCTTTGGCCATGATGAAGAGCCCTTTCCCGTTCAATCGTAAACAACGGTCACCAGCTGTTTGCGTTCCAGTCGCGTAAGCGAATTGCTCCCCGTAAACGAACCGGATAGAGCCGCGCCAACGCTTGCACGCCTGTGCAGCCCCAGCATTAGGAGCATCATTTCATGACCGCAATCATCGACATCCATGCCCGCCAGATTGTCGATAGTCGCGGCAACCCCACGGTCGAGGTGGATGTGATGCTGGAGGATGGCAGCTTTGGCCGCGCGGCGGTGCCATCGGGCGCGTCGACGGGGGCCTATGAGGCGGTCGAGCGCCGCGACGGGGACAAGACGATGTGGCTGGGCAAAGGCGTGCAGGGCGCCGTCGATGCCGTCAATGCTGACATCGCCGAGGCGGTGCTGGGGATCGACGCCGAGGACCAGCGCGAAATCGATCAGGTGATGATCGAACTCGACGGCACGCCGAACAAGGCGCGCTTGGGCGCCAACGCCATTTTGGGTGTGAGCATGGCCGTCGCCAAGGCAGCGGCCGATGCGCGGGGCATGCCGCTCTATCGCTATGTTGGCGGCGTTTCCGCGCATGTGCTGCCGGTGCCGATGATGAACATCATCAATGGCGGCGAACATGCCGACAACCCGATCGACTTTCAGGAGTTCATGATCGTGCCGGTCGGTGCCGATTCGATCTTTGATGCGGTTCGTTGTGGATCGGAGATTTTTCACACGCTGAAAAAGCGGCTGCATGAAAAGGGGCTCGCGACGGCGGTCGGCGACGAGGGCGGCTTTGCCCCCAACATCGCCTCGACCACCGACGCGCTCGACTTCATCATGGGGTCGATCGAGGCGGCGGGCTATACGCCCGGCGACGACGTGATGCTCGCGCTCGATTGCGCCGCGACCGAATTCTTCAAGGACGGTGCCTATCATATCAGCGGCGAGGGCAAGGTGCTCAATCCGCATGAAATGGCGGGCTATCTCGCCGATCTCGCGGCGCGCTATCCGATTTTTTCAATCGAAGACGGTATGAGCGAGGATGATTTCGAGGGTTGGAAGGCGCTGACCGACATGATCGGCGACAAGGTACAGCTGGTCGGCGACGATCTGTTCGTCACCAATCCGGAGCGGCTGCGCATGGGCATCGACATGGGCCTCGCCAATTCGTTGCTGGTCAAGGTTAACCAGATCGGCACGCTCACTGAAACGCTGGCGGCGGTGTCGATGGCGAATCGCGCGGGTTATACGGCAGTGATGTCGCATCGCTCAGGTGAGACCGAGGATGCGACGATCGCCGACCTCGCCGTTGCGACCAATTGTGGACAGATCAAGACCGGCAGTCTGGCGCGCAGTGACCGGCTGGCCAAATACAACCAGCTGATCCGGATCGAGGAAGAATTGGGTGACATGGGACGGTACGCCGGGCGCAGTATAATCCGCAAAAATAGGCCTTGATCGCCGAGTCGCGGTAGTCCAGAATCATCGAATGTCAGGTTCTTCCACCCTCAAGATTATTTTGCGCCGCGCCGGCCCCCCGGCGCTGGCGCTGATCGTGATGGCGTTCTTTGGCGGCTATGCCGTGGTCGGGCCGAATGGTATGTTCGCTTATGGCGATTACAAGCGTGAGTTGGCAGCCCGCGAAGCCGTTTATGCAAAACTCGATAAACAGCGCACCGTGCTGAAAAACCGTGTGGCGCTGCTTGATCCAAAGCACACCAATCCGGACATGGCCGAAGAACTTGTGCGCAAGCAGCTGAAGCTGGCGCACCCGGATGAAGTGATCGTACCGCTCAACTAAGCGCTTTAAGAACCTGCCAGCAATTGCATGCGGCGGGTGACTGGGCTTATAGCCGCGTCTCCCCAGGAAGAAGAGGTCTTGTTGACCGTGGCAAAACCACCCGCGCGCAGCCGCAAAAGTGAACCGCCCCTCCCGAACCGCGAACGCCCGGACGAGCCAACCCGGTTTGACGCCAGCAAGGATCAGCTGCTTGAATTCTACAAGCAGATGCTGCTGATCCGCCGGTTCGAGGAAAAAGCCGGTCAGCTTTATGGTCTTGGGCTGATTGGCGGGTTCTGCCATCTGTACATCGGCCAGGAGGCCGTTGCGGTCGGGCTGCAATCCGCGCTGTCGGAAAAGGATAGCGTGATCACCGGCTATCGTGACCATGGCCATATGCTGCTTTGCGGCATCCCGCCCAAGGATGTGATGGCCGAACTGACCGGGCGTCAGGCGGGCATCTCCAAGGGCAAGGGCGGTTCGATGCACATGTTCAGCGTCGAGCATAAATTTTACGGCGGCCACGGTATTGTCGGCGCGCAGGTGTCGCTGGGCACCGGGCTTGGCTTTGCCCATAAATATAAGGGCGATGGCGGTGTGTGCCTCGCCTATTTCGGCGATGGCGCGTCGAACCAGGGCCAGGTGTATGAAAGCTTCAACATGGCCGAGCTATGGAAGCTGCCGGTCATCTATGTGATCGAGAACAACCAATATGCGATGGGGACCAGCGTCAATCGCGCCTCATCAGAGGATCAGTTGTTTCGGCGCGGCGAATCCTTCCGCATTCCGGGTCTGCAAGTCGACGGCATGGATGTGCTCGCGTGTCGCGCTGCTGCCGAAACGGCACTCGCCTGGGTCCGTGCAGGGAAGGGGCCGATCATCCTGGAAATGAAGACCTATCGCTATCGCGGCCATTCGATGTCCGATCCCGCCAAATATCGCTCACGCGATGAGGTGCAGGCGGTGCGCGAAAAGTCCGATCCGATCGATCATTGCAAAAAGGAGCTTGAGGGGCTGGGCGTGACCGAGGCTGACCTGAAGGCAATCGAGGCAGCGATCCGTAAGACGGTGAACGAAGCCGCCGATTTTGCCGAAAGCGCGCCAGAGCCAGAGCCCGGCGAGCTTTATACCGATGTGCTGGTGGAGCGTTACTGATGGCCGTCCAAATCAAGATGCCAGCGCTCTCGCCAACAATGGAAGAGGGCACGCTCGCTAAATGGCTGGTCAAGACGGGTGATATCGTCAAATCTGGCGATATCCTGGCCGAGATCGAGACCGACAAGGCAACGATGGAATTCGAGGCCGTCGATGAAGGCGTGATCGCCGAGATTTTGGTGGCCGAAGGGACCGACAATGTGAAGGTCGGCACGGTGATCGCCACGCTGACGATGGAAGGCGAGGAAAGCGCAGCATCAGCCCCCGCGTCGGCACCGCCGGCTAAGACCGAAGAACTTGCCAAACCTGCAGCGTCCGCGTCACCGAAGGCGGACAGCGACCCCGCGAAGAATGTCACCGACAAGGTGGCGGCCATTGGCGACCCCGCCATTCCTGCCGGCACCGAAATGGTCAAGATCACCCTGCGCGAAGCCCTTCGCGATGCGATGGCCGAGGAAATGCGGCGCGACGAGCGCGTTTTCGTGATGGGCGAAGAGGTCGCGCAATATCAGGGCGCGTATAAGGTCACCCAGGGCCTGCTCGACGAATTTGGCGACAAGCGAGTGATTGATACGCCGATCACCGAATATGGCTTTGCGGGCATTGGTGCAGGCGCCGCAATGGGCGGCCTCAGGCCCATCGTCGAGTTCATGACCTTCAACTTTGCGATGCAGGCGATTGATCACATCATCAATTCGGCTGCGAAGACCAATTATATGTCTGGCGGGCAGATGCGCTGCCCGATCGTGTTTCGCGGCCCGAACGGCGCCGCGAGCCGGGTCGGCGCGCAGCATTCGCAAAATTATGCACCCTGGTATGCCAGCGTCCCCGGCCTGATCGTGATTGCGCCCTATGACGCCGCCGATGCCAAGGGGCTGCTAAAAGCCGCCATCCGCAGCGAAGACCCGGTTGTTTTCCTGGAAAACGAGCTGCTTTATGGGCGCTCATTCGAGGTGCCGAACCTTGCGGATCATGTCCTGCCGATCGGCAAGGCGCGGATCATGCGCGCTGGCGCGGATATTACGATTGTCAGCTATTCGATTGGCGTCGCGCTCGCGTTAGAGGCCGCCGAGGCATTGGCGGCTGAGGGGATTGATGCGGAAGTGATCGATCTGCGCACCCTGCGCCCGCTCGATACCCGCACCGTGCTCGATAGCCTGAAGAAGACCAATCGCATGATCGTCGTCGAAGAAGGTTGGCCGACCTGTTCGATCGCGTCTGAGATCATCGCCGTTGCCATGGAGCAGGGCTTTGATGATCTCGATGCGCCCGTGTTGCGGGTGACCAATGAAGACGTGCCGATGCCCTATGCCGCCAATCTGGAAAAGCTGGCCTTGGTCGATGTCGCGCGCGTCGTGGCGGCAGCCAAGAAGGTCTGCAATCGAGCCTGATCAGCAAGTCGATGCGGTTACCCCAGTGACCGGATAGACTTGGGTGGTATCGCGTTTGTCGCGGACAATCATTGAGGCGATTTCGGTCATTGATGCCGATGGCACCAGGCTCGTCTGCACGATGGGTCTATACTCGTAATAGATTTCGACGAACATTGCCGCACCATTGTCTGGCGCGGTGACCTGGCGACCGGTGGGACCAATCCCGGTTAACGCTGTCGTTCCGCTGCCGACCGGATATTGGCGGGCATAGGTGGTTTTTGCGCCATAACAGCGCCGCCAGCCAATCTTGTAGGTGCCCGCGGTATTCGGGCTTGCCGTCGGCTCCAGGCTGGTGACGATTACCCGGCCATTCGCTTGCAGATTAAGCTCGCTTGATTGCAGGTTGGCACCGACGAACAGGTCATTAATGTCGGCCTCGGTGATTGTCTTGGCGACGAGCTGGCTGCCGGAGCCAATTCGCGCGGCGTTATCTGCCAGATGCAGCGCGATCTGGCTCATCCGCATCTTGGTGCCGATATAGTTGGTCATCTCTGCGCCGCTCAGGCTCATCACCAGCAAAATCGGCAGCGCAAAAGCGAATTCGAGCAGGGCGAGCCCACTCGTGTCGCCGCGCAGGCGATCGAGCAAGCGGGATAAAGCAGCCCGGCGGATCATGGGCAATTCCTTGTTACTGGCGCGCCATAGGCTGCCTGGTCGTCATAGGGTTGATTCTTCAAAATGGTCGCGGCCTTGACGGTCGTCGTGTTGGCGATGTTGACCAGTCGATACAGCGGGAACATCCGCTGATAGCTGACGGTTACGGTATAGAGCACAGCGTCCTTGGCACCGCCCTGGCCGGCATTGCCGCCGTCTGAATCCCAGGTGCCATTGAGATTGGCGTCTTCATAGGGTTCGCCCGCGTCGCAGCGCAGATTGGTATTGGTATCGGTCCAGGTTTCGGCCCGGGCCGCTGCTGCCGTGGTAAAGGTCTTGTAGAAGCGGCGCGTAATCGTGATCGTCGCATTGTTCGCCAGCGCGCGTGCCTGAGCGCGGACCTTGTCGTCGATTGCCGTCTGGGCGGACGCTTCGTCATTGCCTTCAATAGCGGAATCACGGCCGACTTTTTGCACGACGCCCTGCAAGACAGACCGGACATACAGCGTGTGCGCGATATCGAACGCACCGAGCAGGGTCAGCACTAGCACCGGCGCGACAAAGCTGAATTCGATGAGTGCCGATCCGCGCGTATCGTTGGTTAGACGATCGCGAAAGCGAGAGCAGAATCGGGGCGCGAGCCGCTTCATCGCGTCAGCCGCAACTGCGAGATTTCGGACGCAATTGATCCAAACACCGTGTCCAGATCAGCAGAATTGCGGGCCGAATAGAAGCGGCCGCTCGTCGAGCAGCTGCGCAGCGCGTTTTCGATCGTGGTGTTCGACACCCCAAACCAAATCACCCACAGCGTGATGTTCTTGTTCTTCACCGCCGAACACAGCCCGGCCAGGCGGGCGTTGACCTGCTGGGTCAGCGTGCCGCTGGTTCCACAGCCACCGGTGGGAACAGTGTTTGGATCGGTTTGCCGACGATCGAACCACGACACGCCATAGGCGGTGTAATTGCCAGCACCGGTGCAGGCTTCACCGTCGGTCATGAAGATCAAGTGGCGTTCGATTTCGCCACCGTTGGGCGTCAACGCGTTTTCGCTCGCAAAAATGCCGGTCGGCGACATCAGGCGGGCACCCCACAACATGCCGATGTCGTGATAGGTGTTGCCGGTCGGGCTTAAGCTGTTGACGTAGTTTTCGAATACGGTGGGATCATTCCATTCTACGAGCTTGCGCGCCTCCGCGGGGCAGTAATAATCCGATCCATTGTCATATTCTGTTGTTGTGGTGATTTCATCGAGATTCCAGTTGCTCCCGTCACCCGAAATATCATTACGCGTGTAAATCAGCCCTGGCAGCAACGGTGCCCACAAGGTCTCTTCGTCGCCACTGTTGGGAACCAGATCGATATTCAGATCATTGGCATCGGCGGGAATCGGATCATAATCCGTCTCACGAACCGTTTCACGTTCTTCGATGCAGCCATCCCAGGTAATGGTCTTGTTGGTGAAACCAGTGCCGATCGGCAGCACAAAGCTGTTGTTCCAGCTGTTGCCGTTCTTCAACGCGGATACATCTTGCGAGATCGGGCCATAGTGCCAGGTGTTGGATGGCGGCGTCCCATTGGTACCGGTGTAGTTCGTTGTGGTCGTCGTCTTGCGGGTCCGGCACTGTCCACCTGATTTGCTGTTCCACGACCGACGCGTGTAGACGATCGTCGTGTTCACGCGGCTGTTGCCGTTGATGGCATCGGACGAAGAGCCCTTCGACGCCAGTGCCGTATCATTGCACTGCGCGCTGGGTGTGTTGTTGAAGTTGATGTTCGACGTTTTGACGACAGGGTTGCCCACCTGTGTCCAGCCAGCGGCCGTCCCCGGAATGGAAATCTTCTCGCGGGACTGGTATGTCCAATCGTCCGCAAAGAAGGTGGTCGGCAACAGCTTCCCGACATTGACGTTGACCGAATAGGGCACAAAGCCAAATCTTACCTGCACCGCCGAGACCCCGCCGGTGGGGGCACCCGTCGTGCAGGTTTCGGTCGTGTTGCGCTGGGCCACGGATTCGTAAAAGCACTTCACCGCACTCCGCAGCGCCTGAATTTTGGTCTTGCTGTCGCTGCTCACCGCTTTGCTGCCCATCGATCCGGTAACGTCGAGGACGAACATGATATCGGTATTGGGCAGGCTCATCGCCGCATCGCACGTTACGGTCAGCGTTTCGCTGGTTGTGCCGATCACCCGAGTGAGCGTCATCGGCACGGTGGCCGAAACCGTGCCTGTCACCTTGCCATTCGCCTCAGTAAAGGTGCGGGTGAGCCCCGTCGATCCATAGGCGCTGGTCTGGAAATTGGCGTCGAAAAAGCGCTCAGCCGCTGCGCGCGGCGCGTTGTTGCTCTGCGACCAGATCCCGCCGCCCATTGCCTTGCGCCCTGCCAGCGCGCCAGCGTCGCAGGCGTGCTGCAGTCTGGTTTTGGTGATATACAGGCGGCTCATGTCGATGCCACCGCCAACCATGCCGGCCAGCGGGATTAGCGCAGCGGCCATGATCGCCAAGGTGTTGCCGCGGGCGTCGCGGACCAAGGAAGCAAGAAATCCGCGCAACCGATGCGCACCGGGATGCCCTTTTTCGATCATGACTGCGCCCAACCCACTATTCGACCAATTTCAATGAAGGGCTATGCGCTGGGAACGGCTAACTAGTTTTCAAGCGATATGGTTAAACGGACGTTTACTGCTAACAGTCACGCCGTGGTGGCCCGTTTGACATCAATTGCTGATCCCGAACGGCAACTCGCGCTGAGCTATGCACCGATGGATGCTCGTCCGGCGCTTGGCGCGCTATTCACGCTCGATGAGACGCTCGGCGCAATCCTGAGCGGCGGCCGCGAGCCGACACTACGCCAGATTCGCTTGGCCTGGTGGCATGAAGCGCTGACCCGGCTTGATCAGACTGCGCCGCCGCCCCAGCCGCTCTTGCAGGCGCTGGCTGCCCATGTCCTGCCACGCGGCGTGACTGGGGCAGCATTGGCATCGATGATTGATGGCTGGGACTTGGTGATTGATCCTGATCCGATTCCGGCGGCGGCGCTCGCGCGCTATGCCGAAGCGCGAGGCGGCAGGTTGTTCACGGCCGCTGGCCGGATGCTGGCCAGCGCCAATGATCCAATCGATGCGGCGGGGCAGGGCTGGGCGTTGGTCGATCTTGCTTGCCGGACCAGCGACGCTGCACTGGCGGCCGAGGCGCGCGCGATTGCCGCACCGCTGCTGGAGATGGCGACAGCGCCCCGCTGGAGCAAAGCCGGGCGGCCGATCGGCATGTTGGCGGTGCTCGCCAGGATCGATTGCCGGGCCGCGCCGGGCACCCAGCGCCGCCAGGGATCGCCGCAGCGCGTTGGCCGGATGATGTGGCACGGTTTGACAGGGCGATAGGCTTTTCCTCTCACGATCAATGGGTTATCTTTCACCACAACGGAGACGGTTGCGGAGGGGTGACAATGTGGCGATATCTGGCGGCGGCGCTGGGCACGGTGTTGCTGATTGCCGCAGCCTATAGTTTTATGAGCGGTCGGGCAGGGTCGGCTGGGCGACTGCCAGCAGCGCCGGGAGCGGACGCGGCGCAGGCGACGGACTTGCCCGGTACCGCCCCCGAAGCCAGCGCCAAAACCCGCGAAGAGCGTCGTTTCGGTCGGTATGACAAGGATAAGGACGGGACGATCACGCGCGCTGAATATCTTGCATCCCGCCAAAAGGCTTTTGCCCGGATGGATAGCGACCGCAATGGCCAGCTTTCATTCGAAGAATGGGCGGTCAAGGCCACCACTAAATTCGCAACAGCCGATGCCAACAAGGACGGCGCGATGACACCAGGCGAATTCGTGACCACGGCGGTGGTGCGCAAACCGAAACCAAAATGCGTGTGCCCGGCGCCAACAGCGGGTGCCGCCGAAGACGATAGCTAAGCCGCGATCCACCCCGCCAGTGCTTCGCGCGCGCGGGCCGTATAGAGCAATTTGCGATCGGCCTTCTTGGTGCGTCCGGAAATCGGCGGGAACAGGCCGAAATTGACGTTCATCGGCTGATAGGTTTCGGCCTCGGCCGCGCCAGTGATGTGGTGGAGGAGCGCCCCCAACGCCGTCTCGACCGGCGGCGGGGCGAGTATTTCGCCGCGCAGTTCCGCAACGGCGAAGCGCCCCGCCAGCAAACCAATCGACGCGCTCTCGACATAGCCTTCGCATCCGGTGATCTGTCCGGCGAAACGGATATGCGGCCGCGATTTCAGCCGCAATGTCGGATCGAGCAATTCGGGCGAGCGGATAAATGTGTTGCGGTGCAGCCCACCCAGGCGCGCAAACTCGGCATTTTCGAGGCCCGGGATCGTCCGGAATAGTCGCACCTGTTCGGCATGCTTCAGCTTGGTCTGGAAGCCGACGATGTTCCACAAAGTCCCGGATGCATTATCCTGCCGCAGCTGCACTACCGCATACGGCCAGCGCCCAGTGCGCGGATCATCGAGCCCGACGGGCTTCATCGGCCCATAGCGCAGCGTATCCACTCCGCGCGCCGCCATCACCTCGATCGGCATGCAGCCTTCGAAATAGGGGACGTTTTCCCATTCCTTATACTCGGTCTTCTCGCCCTCCATCAGGCCGGTGTGGAAGGCGAGATACTGCTCCTTGTTCATCGCGCAGTTGATATAATCCTTCGTCTCGCCCTTATCCCAGCGCGATTGCATCCAGGCGACGCTCATATCGATGCTGTCGTGATGGACGATCGGCGCGATCGCATCGAAAAAGGCGAGCGCGTCCGCCCCCGTCGCCCCGCCAATGCTCTCGGCCAGCCCTGGTGCCGTCAGCGGCCCGGTGGAAACGATTGTCAGCCCGTCGGCTGGCAGGACATCGACCCGCTCCCGCACTACGGTGATATTAGGATGCGCCAGCAGGATCGCCGACACGCCCGCCGAGAAATGGTCGCGATCGACCGCCAGCGCGGAGCCGGCCGGCACCTTGTGGACATCACCCTGCGCCATGATGATCGACCCCAGCGCGCGCATCTCGGCATGGAGCAGCCCCACGGCGTTGCGATCGGCATCGTCCGAGCGAAAGCTGTTCGAGCAGACGAGTTCGGCCAGGCCATCGGTCTGGTGGGCGGGGGTCATGTCGCCGGACCCGCGCATTTCGGAGAGCTTTACGCGGAAACCCGCTTCGGCGATCTGCCAGGCTGCCTCTGATCCGGCGAGGCCGCCGCCGATGATATGGACGTCATGTGTCATGCTGGCGCTGATAGCGGGGCGATGCACCGATGACAAAGGGGGCATTCTCTGCCAGCCATGCAGCGAACATGCAGGGGCTGAAATGACCGGTTGGCGATTGCTATTGCTTGGGGCTTCGGTGCTGGCTGGGGTGAGCTATCTCCCGGCGTCTTGGCTGCTGCCGCATGGGGCGCTGGTCATCGCGTGGAAGGGCGCGGGCGTTGCGCTGCTGGCTGGCTGGGCGGCGGTGCAGGCGCGGTCGGTCGATGGCTGGTTGCTCGCAGCGGTCATGGCGTTCGGCGCCGCAGGGGATGTTCTGCTGGAGACAGCGGGGCTGACGACTGGCGCGCTGGCGTTTCTTGCCGGGCATCTTGTCGCGATGGTGCTCTATGCCCGCAACCTGCGCCCGCTCAGATGGCGCGCCGATGCGCCAATCGCGATCGGGCGATTGATCGTCATTCCCGTGCTTGCCTTCGTCTTCCCGGCGGATCGCGCGGCTGCACCGGGCATTGCGCTCTATGCCACGGGGCTGGGCGCGATGGCAGCGCTGGCGTGGCTCAGCCGTTTTCCGCGGGGGCGAGTGTCGCTTGGGGCGTTGTTATTCGCGGTGAGCGATTTGTTGATCTTCGCGCGGCTTGGGCCGTTGCGGCAGTCAATCATTCCAGATTTGCTCGTATGGCCGCTCTATTTCGGGGGGCAGGCGTTGCTTGCGGTGGGAGTGGTCGGCGCCCTGAAGCAGGCCGCCGATAGAAACCGAATCATGCCCCTTCGGCGATAATTGCTTCGATATTTGCCCGTAAGCTATCGCGCGTTTGGTAGAGCCAGTTGCCTGAACCACGGCCCTTGGGCTCTTCCCATTTTTCAGTGATCTCGATGGCCAGCGCGTGCGCATCGAGCACCGCACCGGCAGCGCGCTTCGCGGCGATCGCTTCTTGGATTTCGGTTCGAAGGATCCGGTCGATTTCCATGGGTGGGCAACTCTTTCGCTAACGCGCTGAATCGGGTGGGGCCGATCCATTATGGGGACTCAGTGCCCGTTTGGGAATATGGGCCAGGCCCCAAATCAGTGCGTTGTCCGGCTTGACGGTTGCCGCGCTATGCGTTTGCGCATCACCGGTCGTGCAACGTCAGCGCGGGACCTTCATCAGCCATGGTTTGACCTTGCCGGTTGGCTTTGGCGTTCCGTCGAGTCGGCGGGCGGAGATGATCCGCACTGGGTGGCGCAGCAATTGCCCGCGCATCGCATCGCTGCCGCCGCCTGTTTCCTGGGCGAGGATCTTGCGGACCACGTCCATACCCTGAACGACATGGCCGAAGGCGGCATAGCCCCTGTGATCGGGGCTGGCATTCATGCTGGGGATGGGGCCGACACAAATGAAATAATTGCCGCCCGCTGATTTCGGGTCCTCGCGCCGCGCCATTGATATCGTGCCGTCGAGGTGGAGCACACCGGTCATGTCGGTTGTCTCGAGCGGGAAGGGCGGCAGAATGCGGCGCGCATCGGTCTGGATGCCGCCCTGGACGAAGCCGAAGCGCGGATCGGCCTTGCGGCGGGCAGCCCGATAGAAAACCGTGCCATCAAAACGGCCATCATCGACATAGGCCAGGAAATTGGCCGCAGTCGCTGGCGCGCGGCGGGTTTCCAGCGCGATCACGATGACGCCGAGCGTAGTGTTGAGCTCGACGCGGGGGAGGGCGGCGGGGCGGGGTTTGCGTGCGAGTGACGGCGAGGTGACCAGAAGGATCGCCGACGCGAGCATCAGCAGCCGGTGCATTATCCAGGCGAACCGCACCGGCACTTCCCTCCGACTCAACCGGCGACCGGCAATTGGACATTGCCGTCGTCGTCGCGCGTCAACTCGCCATAAGCCAACACGGCCGACAACGGCAGCGGCGCATAGATATGCGGGAACGGTTGCCCGCCGCGCGATTCCTCCCATTTCACCGCCGCGCCGAGCGCCTCGAGATCGACCGAGGCGACCCACAGCCCGGTCTGCCCGGCGAAATGCTTGTCGACCGTTTCAGTAAGCTGGGCGTGGGTGGAGAGGTGGATATAGCCATCGGCAAGATCGATCGGTGCGCCGGCGAAGCTGCCCTCATGCTCCAGGGCCCGCATCTGATCGGCGGTCAGCACCTTGTACGCGACGAGGTTGGCGACGGGGGTTTGCATGCGTTACCCAATCTTGGTAATTAAGCTGCCGGAGGTATGCCACGATGCGCAACACGTCAATCGCGCTCAGCGATCACTGGGTAAAGTTCACCGCCGATCTGGTGGCCAGCGGGCGTTATGGTTCAACCAGCGAAGTTGTTCGCGAAGGGTTGCGACTGGTGGAGGCGCGCGAGGCAAAACTCGAGCAATTGCGGGCGGCGATCCAAGAAGGCATCGACAGCGGCCCTGCAGTGCCCTTCGACCTGGACGCATTTCTTGAAGAGCGGCATGCCGAACATGCGGCGAGGCAATGCGCCGCGTAATTCTGGTCCCACAAGCGCGCCGAGATCTTGGCGGAATCTGGGATTTTTCCGCCGAGACGTGGGGCACGGCGCAGGCCGATCGGTATGTCGCGCGGCTTGTGAGTCAGATGGACCAATCCGCCCGTCGCCGCTCGATTGGGCGGCCTTGCGACGATCTATATCCAGGTCTGAGGCGGACCAAATCCGGCAGCCACTATATCTTCTTCTTGGCGACTGACGACGGCATTCAGGTGGTGCGGATTCTCCACGAACAGATGGACGTCGAGCAGCATCTGACCGCGCGCGGTGGCGAGCCCATCGAACCGGACAAAAATGACTGATCAAGCAAGGTTCGGTGCCGCATCTGTGGCATCGTTATTATCGTCACCACCCTCATCATCACTATCGGTGATCTTGGCCGCACTCACCACCAGCTCGTTCTTGCCAACATCGAACAGCTTCACGCCCGCCGAGTTGCGGCCGATGACGCGCATCGTGGCGAGCGGCATGCGGATCAGCTTGGCCTGGTCGGTGACGAGCATCAGCTGATCGCCCTTCGCCGCCGGGAAACTGGCGACGACGGGGCCGTTTCGGGCGATATTGTCGATATTGGTGATGCCTTGTCCGCCGCGCCCGGTGCGGCGATATTCATAGGCTGATGACAGCTTGCCATAACCATTGGCGCAGACGGTCAAGATGAATTGCTCGCGTTCGACAAGTTCTTCATAGCGTGCCTGCGTCATCGCGATGCTGCCGTCCTTGTCGCCCTTCCACGGCGCGAATTTCAAATAATCTTCGCGTTCCTCAGGGGATGCGCCGACCTTGTGGAGGATCGACAGCGACATCACTTCGTCGCCCTCGGCCAGCCGGACCCCGCGCACGCCGGTGGAATTGCGGCTCTGGAATTCGCGCACGTCGTCACCCGGGAAGCGGATTGCCTTGCCCGCGCGGGTGGCGAGCAGCACATCGTCCGCCTCGTCAAGCAACGCCACGCCGATCAGCCGGTCGTCCTCATCCTCACCCTCGAACTTCATCGCGATCTTGCCGTTCGAGGGCACATTGGTGAAGGCGTCCATTGAGTTGCGGCGGACATTGCCCTTCGCGGTCGCGAACATGACGTGGAGCTTGCCCCATTCGGCCTCATCCTCGGGCAGCGGCAGTACGGTAGAAATCTTCTCGCCATCGGCCAGCGGCAGCAGGTTGATCATCGGCCGACCGCGCGTGGCGGGGCCGCCCTCGGGCAGCTTCCACACCTTCATGCGGTACACTTTCCCGTGGGTGGAGAAGAATAGGACGGGCGTGTGCGTGCTGGTCACGAACAGCTCGGTGACGATGTCCTCGTCCTTGGTCGCCATCCCCGCGCGGCCCTTGCCGCCGCGCTTCTGCGACCGGAAAGTGTCGAGCGTTGTTCGCTTGATATAGCCCTGCATGGTGACGGTGACGACCATCTCCTCGCGCTCGATCAGGTCCTCGTCCTCGATACCGTCGGCGGCGGCGGCGATCTCGGTCTTGCGCGGCGTCGCGAACATCTGGCGCACTTCGACCAGCTCCTCGCGCATCACGGCATAAAGCTTCACCCGGTCGCCCAGGATCGCGAGCAGCTCGGTAATCGATTCGGCAAGCGTCTTGAGCTCGTCGCCAATTTCGTCGCGACCCAGTGCGGTCAGCCGGTGGAGCCGCAGCTCCAGGATCGCACGGACCTGCAGGTCGGAAAGCTTGTAGGTGTCGCCTTCGATCTCGGCCTCAACCGCCTCGACGAGCCGAATATAGGGCAGGATTTCCGCCACCGGCCATTCGCGCGCCGCCAGCGAAGCGCGCGCGATCGCGGGGTTGGCGGACGAGCGAATGATCTTCACCACCTCGTCCATGTTGGTGACCGCGATCACCAGACCCAGCAAGATATGCGCGCGCTCGCGGGCCTTGAGCAGCTCATATTTCGAGCGGCGGGTGATGACCTCTTCGCGGAACTTGACGAAGGCGTCGATGATATCGCGCAGGTTGAGCGTCTCGGGACGACCGCCGCGGATCGCGAGCATATTGGCCGGGAAGCTCGATTGCGCAGGCGTGTGCCGCCACAATTGGTTCAGCACGACTTCGGGGGTCGCATCGCGCTTCAGGTCGATGACGATGCGCACGCCTTCGCGGTTCGATTCGTCGCGGATGTCGCTGATGCCCTCGACGCGCTTGTCCTTGGCGGCCTCGGCGATTTTCTCGACCAGGCCGTTCTTGCCGGTCTGATAGGGGATTTCTGTGAGGACGATCGAGCGCTTGTCGCTGCGGCCTTCCTCGATCTTGTAGCGCGACCGCACGATGATCGACCCACGCCCCTCGGCATAGGCATTGCGGCAGCCCGTGCGTCCGAGAATGATCGCGCCCGTCGGGAAATCGGGGCCGGGGACGATTTCCATCAGCTCTTCGATCGTCAGCGGATCACCGCCATCCACCGACCGATCGATCGTCGCCAGACACGCGTCGACGACTTCGCCCAGGTTATGCGGCGGGATGTTGGTCGCCATACCGACGGCGATGCCGCCTGCGCCGTTGACCAGAATATTGGGAAAGCGAGCGGGGAGGACGGTCGGCTCCTCGCGCGAGCCATCATAGTTCGGCGCGAAATCGACGGTATCCTTGTCGATGTCGCTCAGCAGCATCATCGCCGCCTTGGTCAGCCGCGCCTCGGTATAGCGCATCGACGCGGGCATATCGGGGTCCATCGACCCGAAATTGCCCTGACCATCCATCAGCATGACCCGCATCGCCCAATCCTGGGCGAGGCGGGCAAGCGCCATGTAGATCGAGCTGTCGCCGTGCGGGTGGTAATTACCCATCACGTCACCGACGATCTTGGCGCATTTGCGATAGGGCTTGCCGGGGACGAAGCCGCCCTCCTGGCTGGCATAAAGGATGCGGCGGTGAACCGGCTTCAGCCCGTCACGCACATCGGGCAGCGCGCGCGCGACGATGACGCTCATCGCATAGTCGAGGTAGCTCGACCGCATCTCGTCGACGATCGAGATCGGGGAAATATCGGAAGGGTCGGCGAGCAGTGTCTCGTCGGTCAATTGTTGACGCTTTCGGATTGGGTGTTTCTGTTGTGTGACGGTTTAGACGGTCACTCCGCCAATGTCCACGCGTGCGCGCGTGCGCGTGGGGGGGTGGGTAATGTGGGAGAGCGAAGATTGGGTTCGCGCGGAGGCGCGGAGGGCGCGGAGGTGGTTCGTGTTGGGCGCGCCGGGTGCCCTCGTTGGCGGTCTTGTGAAGCCGGCTGAAACCGCCCAACAAGAGCTGTCCTTCTGTTACCGCCCCACTTTCGGACGGTCGCCCGCCTGCTATAAGGGTCAGATGTCAACGAATGTAGCATTCGCCGGTTTGGTGAGCGCAGCAATTTGTTTCGGCCTAATTATAGACTGGGCGCTATTCAGCAGACTAAAAGTGGATCTCGGGGCGTTCGGCGATCAGGATGAGGTCAGATATCGTGACCTGCCTCGCTGGCGACTTGTTTTGATCGTCATCGCCTCGGCGGCGGTGGGGATAAGTAGGGTGCCGCGAGATTTGCTTGTTCTGCCGTTTTGGGTGGGTGTCGCTCTCTTTGTATTCGCCAACATTTACGGTGTGTCGCTCGCACTTCGGCGCTAACCAACGATCAAGAATGGGCGGTGAGTGTCGCCTTTCCACCCCTTGGCGGTCATCCAATATCTATGGCCGCACCGCTGAACCTGCCGCCCTTCTTCTCCGCGCTCTCTGCGCCTCTGCGCGAACAAATCCACTTTCCCTCACGGCGCAACCTCCACCCCGTCCCACGCAAACAGCTTCCCGCTATCCGGCGGGCGCAATCCGTCGAGCACGTCAAGCAGCTGCACCGCCGCACGCCCCGTATCGAACAAATGCCCCGGGGCGACATTGCCTTGGAACGGCTGTGACAGCGCCGTATCGACCGTGCCCGGGTGTAGCGCGACCACGACCGAGCTTGAGTTGCGCCGTCGTTCCTCGACTGAAATTGTTCGGATCAGCTGGTTGAGCGCGGCTTTGGACGCGCGATAGCCGTGCCAGCCGCCGAGCCGGTTGTCGGAGATGCTCCCCACCCGCGCGGAGAGCGCTGCAAAGATGGTGCGCCCGGCCCTGGGCATCAGCGGCAGGAAATGCTTGGCAACCAGGGCAGGGCCGATCGCATTGACGGCATAGACCTGGGCGAGCCAGGCAGCATCCAGGTCCTTCAGCGCTTTTTCGGGGCCATTGCCGGAATCGTGCAGGATGCCCGTCGCGACGATGACCAGCGTCGGGGCATCGCCTTTCGATACGAAGGCAGCCGCGTTGGCCACGCTTGCGTCATCAGTAATGTCGATATGCGCCGTGCCGGTCGATGATCGCGCAAAACGGTGGACGATACTGAACGCGCCTTCCTCCTCCAGCGCATCGGCAATCGCGCCGCCGATGCCGCCTGAGGCGCCGATGATGACGGCAGCATTCATCCGCGGGTGAACCGCCAGCGATCCGGCGCGCTCTCCGCGGAATCGAAGCGATAGCCGTCGCTGTCGAAGCCCTTCATCGCTTCGATGGCGTCGATCCGGTGTTCGCACAGCCAGCGCGCCATCATCCCGCGCGCGCGCTTGGCATTGAAGCTCACAAAGCGCGGGCCATCCGGGCCGGGTTCGCGAAATTCCACCTCGATCACGCGGACGGCTTTGGGCAATTTGCCGGCGACGGCGTGCCAATACTCCTGGCTGGCGAGATTGAGCACAACGCCTGTCCCTTCCTGCGCGACGTCATCAGCAAGCGCCTCGGCGATTCGCTTGTCCCAATAAGCGTAGAGGCTTTTGCGGCGGGGCGCCCAGCGTGTCCCCATCTCGAGCCGATAGGGGCGCATCGCGTCAAGCGGGCGCAACAGGCCATAAAGGCCAGAAAGCATGCGGACATGGTTTTGGGCGAATTCGATCGCCGGCAGATCGAGCGTTTTGGCTTCAAAACCGGTATATACATCGCCAGCAAAGGCGAACAGCGCCGGGCGTTCGGGCTGACCTTCAAAGCCCGCAAAGCGATCGGCATTGAGCGCGGCGAGTTTGTCCGAAATATCCATCAGTGCCGCGAGGCGCTTCTTACCCAGCTTGGCAGCGGCAGTCGCCAACTGGCTGGCCTCAGCGTCGAACCGTGGCCGGGTTGGTGCAATCGGCGGCACGGGGCTGGCATAATCAAGTGTTTTGGCGGGGGAAAGGACGGCGATCATGCCCGCCTGCTAGCGGGCAGGGCGATGCCGGTCAAAGCGCTTTGCGTCGGTGCCCTTGCGGATTGGCGCGTTCAATCGTCATTCAGTCGCTGGGCAGCAGGAAAGCCATTGGGTTTGCTTGTGCGGGACCGGGACCATCGGTATGGCACGGCGCAACGCAGGCTGAACACGGCTCGAGGAGAGTTTTACATGATCACGTTTTCAAAGGCAGGATTTGCTGCAGCGTTGATGATCGGCGCGAGCTCGATCGTCGCCATCGCCCCCGCAGACGCAAAGAAGAAGGAAGAGGCGCCCAAGGGCCCCGTACTCAGCGCCGAATTCCGCAAGCCAGCACTCGAAGCGCAGACCGCGCTGAAGGCCAAGAACATCGCCGCAGCTGAACCTGCTGTGGTCGCCGCCGAAGCGATCGCGAAATCCGAAGACGAAATATACTTCGCCCAGATTTTCAGGCTCCAGCTGGAAAGTGATCGTGTCCAGGCCGCTTCCAACGGTAATTCAGCCGCTTATCGTCGGGGTGAGGTTGCACTCATCAAGCCGCTCGAGGCGCTGATCGCCAATCCTAAGACCCTTGCCACTGATCGTGCGCGCTTCACGTTTCGGCTTGGCCTTATTCAATATGATCAAAAAAATTATGCCGCATCGGCTGTTTTGCTGAAACAGGCACGCGATTTGGGCGAGACCAATCCTGATCTGCAGCTCACGCTCGTCAAGGCGCGGATCGAGGGTGGTGATGTGATGGGCGGTGCTGCTGACATGCAGCAAGCGATTGACGCCGAGATTGCCGCTGGTCGTAAGCCACCTGAGACCTGGTATGATTATATCATCCCGCGCCTGGCGCAGGCGGACAAATTTGATGATTTCATCCGCTGGTCGCAAAACAAGCTGAAGCAATATCCAAGCGCCAAAAACTGGCGCACGCTGGTCATTTACTTCGGCTTCTCGGGCAAGCGTAGCGATCTGCTCGACAAGCAGCAGAAGATTGACCTCTTCCGCCTGCTACGCGCCAATAATGCACTCGCCGATCTTGCCGATTATGGCCAATATGCGCTGTATCTGAATACCAGCGGTCTGCCGGTGGAAGCCAAGGCAGTGCTCGACGAGGGCACGAAGTCGGGCAAGATGGCGCTGACCCGTGAAGACGATAAGGCGCTTTATGCAGCGGCGACCAGTGCGATCAAGCTTGATGGCCCGGTCGCCCCGCGTGAGGCGCGCGCCCGCGCATCGGCAACAGGGATCGCTTCCATTGCGGTCGCTGACGCTTATCTGGGCGAGGGCAATTATGCCAAGGCGGTTGAGCTTTATAAGGTTGGACTCGGCAAGGGTGTGAGCAAGCCGGATGAAGTGAACACCCGGTTGGGGATCGCCTATGCGCTGATGCGCGATACCGCGAATGCCCGCGCCGCCTTTGCGCTGGTTAAGGCCAAACCGCGTGATCAGATCGCCGCCTTCTGGCTGGCGTGGCTCGATCTTGGCGGGACGCCTGCAACGTCCTGATCGACGCTTTTATCCACAGTATCAATGAGGGGGTGGCAGCAATGCCGCCCCCTTTTTGCATTGGGCCTAGGCGTCTGGGATCACCGGGATGCCGGGCAGGGCCTTGGCCGTGCGGATTGTCAGCGATGTCTTTACGCTGGCGACATTGGGGGCAGGGGTGAGGTGCGTTGTCAGAATATCCTGAAACGCCTTCAGATCAGTCGCGACGATTTTCAGAATGAAATCGATCTCACCGTTCAGCATATGGCATTCGCGAATTTCGGGAATCGCGTCGACATATTCCTCGAACGCCGTCAGGTCTTGCTCGGCCTGGCTTCGCAGGCTGACCAGCGCGAAAACAGTGATCGGGTAACCGAGAGTCGCCGCGTCGAGGCTGGCGTGATAGCCCTTGATCGCCCCTTGTTCCTCAAGCGCGCGGACGCGGCGCAGGCATGGCGGTGCCGTCAACCCGACTCGTTCGGCCAGTTCAACATTGGTCATACGGCCATCGTCTTGTAGCAATTCGAGAATTTGCCGATCGATGCGGTCGAATGCCATTATCTACTTTCCCTCGATGCGGATTTTTTCCATCCTGCCAACCAGCACCGACATAATATAATTGCTGGCAAACGCAATTGTCCCACATTGCGACGTGCCAAAAACAGCAGTTCCCACAGCCCCGGCAATGCGGTTAAGAAATCGTTACGACACGCCCCCGCGTGGCGGCAAAAGGCACTGTAGATTTGCGTTTCGACGATAGCCTGGAAACTGTACTCACGGCCGACATGTCGACCCCGTTCGGCGCCCAGACTGCTTGGCGCCAACTGGTTGACTTAATTGGTCGCGGCCGTGCGCCGGCCAGTGAAATGGCGATGGCACGCTTGCGCTCGATCCGGCCGCAGGTGCCGTCACCCATTCGCGCAGCGAGCGCCAGAGCGCTTGCCTTTGCTCGTCCGCCCGCACCGTTAGTCCGCCTGTTTGCCGAAGAAGATCTGGCGATTGCGGCGCCGGTGCTGCGCATGGCTGATCTGCGCAGCGACGAATGGATATCAATGCTGCAGGAGATGACGCCGGCGGCGCGATCAGTGCTGCGCCATCGCCGTGATCTTCCCGCCGAAGTGGGGCGAGCGCTGGAAAGCTACGGGCCGATTGATTTCATTTTGCCGGCGGCGCTGCCTGGCGTATCCCCGTTGAACGCCACGCAAGTGCCCGAGTTCGCGCCAGACGCTGCTGCTGGAGCGCAGCCCGAGCCGCGGTTTTTCGCCACTGAGGCCGATGTTGGTGCTGAAACGGCAGTCGAACCCGTCGATCAGGCCGTCATCGATACGGTCGAAGCGCAAGCGGACCCGATTATTTCGGGCGAACCGATCACCGACTCGGTTGATGTCGATCCAGTTTCTGATCCGGCACCCTTGCCAATGTCGCCGCCCTTGGCTGAAGTCGCGACCGCCGTCATCGCTGCGCCGCTGATGCTCGCGCCCACTGGGACGAGCGGTACGCCCGAACCGTTGGCTGGACCAGAAGAGGTCGCCTCGTCGGCGGTTGAGGCCGTGATGCAGCCTGAAATAGAGCCTGCGCCTGAACGTACGCCGGTCTCGGCAATAGAATCTGCGCCCATGGTGCTCGAAGGCCCGTTGGAAAGTGCAGCCGCGATTGCGGATGTGCCGGAGACGCTGCCTGAGAAGCAGCCTGACGCTTTGTCTGAATCCTTGGATGTTGCAGAACCGCTGTCGATTGACTGGACATCGGTGATTGCGGCGCGTCCGGCGGTCGCGCCGACCAGGCCACTGGCGCTCCGCTTGCCCAATGTGCAGCCAGCCTTCACGCCGCCACCCGCTGCACCGGCCCCAGCGGCCGAAGCCGTGCCAACGCCAACGCCTGTCGAGCGCGTTGCGGATGTGCCCGCCGAAACCGGCAGCGAGTGGTCGTTTGTTTCGATCGCCACCGTCGCTTTTGGCTTGCCCGTGGTTGTCGAGGCACTGCGCCAGCAAGATGATGTGGCGCCGCAAGAAATCGTGCCGGGCAACCCTGAGCCAGTTACCGCCGATACGATTACCTCGTTGCCCGACAGCGAACTGCCTCCTGCCGCGCTGATTGAGAGCGAACCAACATCAGCGCCAGTGCCGCTGGCGCTCGTTGAGCCGGCGCCGATTGCCGCGCCTGTCGACGACCTTTCGGCAGCGGCAGTGGCTGCGCCGTTAGTCGGTGATGGCCAGGATATTGCGCCCCGTGGACCTTATCAAATCTCTGATCTTGTCGCGCGGATCGATGCCTTCAACCGGCAGCGTGAGGAAACTGGACGGCCCGATGATGAGACATTGGCCGCCAATGATGTCGCCGCATCAATCGCCCCGCGTTCAGGCTTCCGTTTTGAAACCGATGCAGCAGGCACGATCCGGTGGGTAGAAGGCGTTGCGCGGGCAGCAGTGATTGGCATCTCGCTTGATCTCGCCAGTGGTACAGATGCAGCGAAGGTTGATGGTGTGGCGGCTGGTGCCTATCGCCGCCGATCTGCCTTTGCCGATGCGCGCTTGCTGATTGACGGCCAGTCCGATGCGGCAGGCCAATGGCGGATTTCAGGCGTGCCGGTGTTCGATCATGCAACCGGACGCTTCACCGGCTATCGTGGAACTGCGCGCCGCCCCCGGGCTGACGAGCGGGCCGAACCCGATCATGGCGACCGTTCCCCAGCGATCGATTCGCTGCGCCAATTGGTGCATGAACTCCGCACGCCGACAACCGCGATTGCCGGCTTTGCTGAGATGATTGAGGGCGAATTGCTTGGCCCCGTGCCAGGCCCATATCGCGATTATGCCGAGACAATCCGGGATCAGGCAATGGGCTTGCTCGGCGCAATCGATGATCTCGATATGGCAGCACGGATTGAAGCCCAGGCGCTGGATTTGCGCCCGACTGAGGTGCCGGTCGGGCTGTTGCTGCAGCGAATCGTGCATGACCTAGCGCCGCTGGCGACATTGCGTCAGGCGTCGATCCTGCTCGATATCGATGCCGGCGACGTTGCGATCAAGGGCGATGATCGTGCGGTGGATCGGTTGTTCACCCGGTTGTTTGCTGCCTTGGTCTCTGCCGGCAGTGCTGGCGAGACGATTGCGATCCGGCTGGGCCGCGAAGGCGAAGACACGGTCGCCGTCCACATTGGCCGGCCGCGCGCGTTGGCGGCCTATCCCGGCGATGCGTTGCTGGCGATTGATGCCGAAAGCGAGGCCGAAATTGAAGGCGCGCCCCTGCTCGGCACCGGCTTTGCGCTGCGGCTCGCGCGAAACCTGGCGGTTGAGCTCGGCGGCAGCCTGACGATCGGCGTTGATCGCTTGACTTTGCGGCTGCCCGCCGCCTTCACTCAGGGTGTGGGCCAAGTTTCAACCATCTGATCGTGCCGGTGCGTGATCCTCCGGTAAATGTCGCGGGCGGGTATCGTCCGCCGCTGCCAGCACCAGCCGATCTGATCGTCTGGCCGGCCGATTTTGGCACGCGCTTCACCGTTTTTGTCGATACCGAAGAGGAATTTGACTGGCACGCGCCGCTATCGCGGGAGTCGCGCGCGACAACAGCGGTCGCGGCATTGCCGGCCACGCACGCCCGCTTCGCTGCGGCTGGTGTCCCGCTTAATTTCATGGTCGATCACCCGATTGTCAGCGATCCAGCCGCCGTCGATATTCTCCGGTCGCTGATCGGGCAGGGGGGCACGACGATCGGCACCCAGCTCCACCCTTGGGTCAACCCGCCCTTTGATGAAGCGGTGACGCCGTATAACAGCTTTCCTGGCAATCTGCCGATGACGCTCGAAGCGGCCAAGCTCGATTCACTGACGGCGGCCATTACCGATGCTTTTGGGGTGCCCCCGATTGCCTATCGCGCCGGGCGTTATGGCATCGGCCCGCAAACCGTCGCGCTGCTGGCGGCGCGGGGCTACCGGATCGATAGCTCAATGCGCGCGCGCTATAGCTATACGTCTGAAGGCGGCCCGGATTTTTCCGCAATTGATAATGCGCCGTTCCGAATCGGTGGCATGATCGAATTGCCGCTGACCACGATTTTCACCGGTATGCTCCGGCGGGCAGGGCAACCGCTATATGCGGGGCTGGGCCGGGTGCCGCGCGGGCGTGGGCTATTTGCCCGCACCGGCTTGCTCGCGCGGGTGGCGATGACGCCAGAGGGCATGCCGCTTGCCGATGCGCTGGAGGCGGTAAGAATCGCCCTAGGCGAAGGGCTGCCCTTGCTCAATTTCTCATTCCATTCGCCGTCCTTGGTCCCCGGCCACACCCCCTATGTTCGCGACCGCGCCGATCTCGCCGTTTTTGATCGTTGGTGGGACAAGGTGCTGGCGCTGCTCGATTTGCGCGGTGCGCGACCCATTACGCTTGCCAATCTCCTTACGGCAGCGGGCTAGGCTTGCTCTCCGGCCGTTGCCTCCGCTAGGCGTGCGGGCGGTGGGGCCTGTAGCTCAATGGTTAGAGCTGGCCGCTCATAACGGCTAGGTTGCGGGTTCGAGTCCTGCCGGGCCCACCAGCTTCTTCCGATCGGCGCTAGTCTGATGACGGATATGTTGCTTGCACTCGATCGTGATGCCCCCTAGGGCACCCCAGCGTCGGGGAGTGGCGCAGTCTGGTAGCGCGCCTGCTTTGGGAGCAGGATGTCGCAGGTTCGAATCCTGTCTCCCCGACCATTTCTTATCCAAACAATTGATAATCTGCCTTTTGGCGTGATCTTTGGTCCTTGTTTGGCCACACCCCCCCGACGCATAGGCCTGTAACAGCCCCATTATTGCATGGCCCCGGCTGTATAGGGGGCATCCACGCCATCACATCACCCGCTGCCCGGCGCGACTGGAAAAAGCCGATCTGCGAACATGATCGGTTTGCAGTTTTAAGGGTCCTTTTCTGATTCTTGCGCTGGCGGGGAGCGGGTCGGGCCGTTGGTGAGGGTGCAGACTTGCGCAGGCGCTGAACACTAGGCAGCGTTGGCACAGCAAAATGCAGCGAGGCAGACCGTGCACGCCCTCAAAAATATGTCTCGCAATAAGAACAGCGGCAAAGTCCTGACGCTGCTGGGGTTGGTCGCGTCCGGCGGCATCGCCGTGCAGGTGGCGGCGCAAACGGCACCTGAAACGCCGGCTGCCAAGGCAGTCGAGGTCGCCAGCGGCGAGCGGGCAGCGCATGTTGAATGGGGCTATACCGGTCCGACCGGCCCGGATCACTGGTCGACGCTCAGCAAGGATTATGCGATCTGCAATAGCGGCGAGCAGGAAAGTCCTATTGACCTGAAGGACGCTATTCCCGCCGATTTGGGCAGGTTGGCGATTGCGTGGAAACCGCTGGCAATCCGCGCCACGAATAACGGCCATACGGTGCAATATGATGCGCCCCCCGGCAGCAGCTTTGCGGTCGGTGGCAAGACCTATGCCCTTGCGCAGTTCCATATCCATCATCCCAGCGAACATTTGCTCAACGGGCGGCGCTTCCCGCTTGAAATTCATTTCGTTCACAAGCTTGCTGATGGCGGTTTTGGCGTGGTGGGGGTTCTGGTCGCCAATGGCGTGGGCAATCCGACGCTGGGAAAGATGATCGCCGCGATCCCTGCCGAGGAGGGGGCGACGGGCACCGGCCCGATGATCGACCCGCGCGCTCTGCTGCCGGTCGCGCGCGGTTTTGATCGTTACGAAGGATCGCTGACGACACCGCCGTGCGCCGAAGCAGTCGATTGGGTTGTCTTGCGCACGCCAATTACCGCATCGGCAGCACAGATCGACAAATTTGCGGCATCCTTTCCATTCAACGCTCGCCCGATCCAGCCGCTCGACCGGCGATTCCTCCTCGCGAGCCGTTAATGGCGCGAACGACGGTGCGGATCGCGGCGCTCGCGCTTGCAATTGGGCTGGCGTCGCCCGCAATCGCCAAGGATCCGCCGACGCTATATGGAGCGCTTGGTGCGCCCGACAATCTCAAGATCAACGGCAGCACGCGCGTCCGCTTCGAAGCGTTGGACGGTCAGGCCCGGCCGGGATTCGACAGCGCATCCGAACTGGTGAGCCTGCGCACCACGCTGTTTGCCGAATACAATTTCAGCGCGATCCGTATCGGCGGTGAAATCCGCGATGCGCGGGTTTATGATTCAGGGCCTGGCACGCCGGTGACCACCAGCGAAGTCAATGCGGTCGAGCCAGTCCAGGCCTATATTGCCGCCGATCTTGGCGAGGTGCTCGGCAAGGGCAGCACGACGTCGCTGCAGGCCGGGCGGATGATCATTTCATTGGGATCGTCGCGGCTGGTAACGTCCGAGGAATTTCGCAACACCGCCAATGGCTATACCGGTCTGCGGTTCGACCATAAGGCAAAGTCGGGGGCAGCGGCGACTGCGTTCTGGGTGCTGCCGCAGACCCGGCTGCCGACTGATCAGGCCGGTCTTCGCGCCAATCGTGTCGAGCTTGACCGGGAAAGCATCAATCTGGTGCTCTGGGGGGCCTTTGTCACGACGCCCAAGCTTATTGCTGGGGGCAAGTTCGACATCGGTTATTTTCGCCTTGTCGAAAGCGATGGCGGGGCATTCCAGACAATGGATCGCAACCTCCATACGTTTGATTTCCGGCTATATCGCGACCCCGCACCAGGCAGGCTCGACTGGGACGCCGAGGGCGCTGTCCAATATGGCACGATCTCCGCAGGCCTTGCCGCCAATGCGCCGACGCGGCGTGCGGCCGCGGGATTTTATCATTTTAGCGTGGGCCACAGCTTCAATGGGCCATGGGCGCCGCGGGTTGCGATCGAATATGATTATGCGAGCGGCACGCGATCAACCGGGAGTTTTGGCCGGTTCGATACGCTGTTCGGTGGGCGCCGGGTCGATTTTTCGCCGAGCGGCATCTTTAACGAAATCAATCGCGCCAACATCTCATCGCCAGGCGTTCGCCTTGAAGTGAAGCCTACCAAGCGCTGGGACGGGATGGTCGATGCGCGCGCGCTGTTCGTGCCCGAAGTTACCGATGCCTTTGCGACGACCGGGGTGCGCGATCCGCTGGGCCGGTCTGGCAATTATGCTGGCGAACAGTTCGACATCCGTGCCCGCTATTGGGTGATCCCGAAGGTTTTGCGAGGCGAGGTGGACTTTACCTATCTGCGCAAAGGGCCATTCCTGCGGCAAGCCCCCAATGCCCAGCGCAACGGCGACACCAGGTTCGCAGCGGTCAGCCTGATCGCCTATTTCTAGCGCAAGGGCGATCGGCTGAGCGTCATCTCAGCCGATGCGGCTTAGCGCTTGCGCTGCTTGCGGGCGGCGTATTTGGCGTCGCGAATAGCCTTTTTCTCGGCTTCGGTCAGTTCGGGCTTGACTTTGGCGGCTTCGGCTTCGGCTTCCAATCGCTTGCGTTCTGCCTTTTCGGCAGCTTCCTGTTCGCGCTGGGCCTGTTTGGCAGCGCGCTTTTCGGCATCTGCTGCTTCCTTGGCGGCACGCGCTGCGAGCTTGGCAGCGACGGCTGCTTCATCAACCGGCGGACGCGCCTTCAGCTTGTCGAGCGCGGCCTGCTTGGCCTTGGCGGCGCTGGCGATGCGATCGTTAAAGCCGGGATCCTTATAAGACATGGGGTAAGCTGCTCCGGAAATTTTGCATTTGCCCCGAGATTCTTTCGTCAGGGCGCGGTGGGCGTGCTATGATGCCATATGATGCTCCAGTCCATCCCGCACAGTTACAGCGTTGCCATTGATCCCGCTGACATTGATTTCATGGGGCATGTCAATAATGCCAGCTATCTCAAATGGGTACAGGCGGCGGTCATCAGCCATTGGGAAAGGCTGGCGCCGGCCGATGCGATTGCCGCGCATCTGTGGGTCGCGCTGAAGCACGAAATTACCTATCGTAAGCCCGCCTTTCTGGCAGACGATCTGGTCGCGACGGTGCTGCTGGAGAAAGTTCACGGTGCCCGCGCCTTTTATCAGACGATCATTCGGCGCGGCGAGGAAGTGCTTGCCGAGGTGCAATCGAGCTGGTGCTGCATCGATGCGGATACCCACCGACCTGCGCGGCTGACCGCTAATGTGATTGACCGTTTTCTGCGTAAATCGATCGACTGACTGGCCAGGTTTCGCTGGTCGCGGTGATTAGCGTTTTTGGGTAGAATTGGATGGGTCGGTGCCATCCGCCGCGCTCGTGGCGTCATCCGCGCCCATTTCCATCGCGTTTTCGTCGCTGGCCATCATATTCGCGGCCATCGCATCGGACATGCTCTCAGCCCGCTCCTCCATATTATCGGCCATCATCGCCATATTAGACGTAATGATCTCGCTGCCATTGTCGACCGTGGCGCTTTCTGGCGAGCGCCCACAGGCGGCAAGGGTGATGACTCCGACAGCAAGGGCGGCGGCGGTGATGGCGCTCTTCATCGATCTGCTCCCACAGAAACTGGCGTTGATCTGGCCTTATCGTCGCAAGGCGAAGTGCTGGCCCCGCCACAATCAGGCCGATCTCCCTTTATCTAACGACCATTTTGACGTCGGCTTGATGCGCTGAAGATCAGGGCTTGGCTTTGGTGGTGCCGATTTCTTCGGGCGCATTGGCGATTACCGCCAGCATCGCCGTCCAAGCCGCGACATTTTGCCGCAGCTGTTCGGGATCGATCCGCTCAAGCGTGTCTTCAGGCGTGTGGTGATAATCGAAATAGCGGGTGCCGGACTGGTTGAGATCGATCGCCGCCACCCCGGATTTCACCAGCAGCGCGATATCGGCACCATCGCCGCCCAATGCCGTGCCGCGCACAATCCCAAGCGGGGCGAGCGCTGCGGCGACCCGGTCGCCGGCGGGCTTGGCGCTGTCCGGCAGGTTGAACTCCACCCGCCAGATTCGATCGGCACCGAAATCGGATTCCGCCACCAGATCATGGCGTTCATTCTTGTGCGCCGCGAAATAGGCCGCTGCTCCGGCACCGCCGGTTTCCTCATCGCCGAACCAGACGACGCGAATCGTGCGGCGCGGGGCAGGGCCATCGAGCAGCCGCTTCGCCGCCGCCGCGGTGATGGCGACGCCAGATGCATCGTCAATCGCGCCGGTGCCGAGATCCCAGCTATCAAGATGGCCGCCGATCACGATCAGGCCGGCATTTGGATCGGTGCCGGGCACTTCGGCGATGACATTACCCGTATCATGCTGGCCAGTTTCACGCGGGGTGAGCACCAGATGGAGGGTGATCGGTTTGCCTCGCGCCACCATGCGGGAGAGGTTATCTGCATCCGATGTTGAGAGGGCAGCGGCAGGAATTGGCGCGACGCCCTTCGGGAAATTGGTCTGGCCGGTATGCGGGCCACGGCCATGATCGCTGCCGATGGAGCGGATCACCATCGCAATCGCGCCCTTTTGCGCGGCAATCCCGGGGCCAACAAAGCGCGCCGCCCCGAACTGGCCATAGCTGGACCCATCCTGGGTCGCGACCATGGCGTTCGAGACAAAGGCGATCTTGCCCTTCAGGCTGCCCTCAGGCGCGCGCTGCAGATCGGCAAAGCTCGGGAAATAGACGATTTCGGCGGTAATCCCTTCGGGCGGTGTCGCGCCGGATCCGCCAAGCGCGGTCAGATGCAATTTCTGTGGGAAGGGGGAGACAATTTCGCCAGTTTCAACACCGCGCACCCAAACCGACATCGGTGTCGTTTCGATCCGGACGTTTTTGAAGCCCAGTGCGGTGAGCTTTTTTGCGGCCCAGTCGCGCGCCCGTGCTTCCGCTTCGGTGCCTGCCAGCCGGGGGCCGACTTCAGTCGTCAGGCCTTCGACAATGTCATAAGCGACATCATCCTTCAGCGCTGCGTCGCGGAGTGCGGCGACCTCTGCGAAGACCGCAGGGGCCGGGGCCGGGGCAGGGCGACCCTGCGCGAAGGCGGAAAAGGGGAGAGCGGTGGCGGCGAGCGCGGCGAGCAGGGCTGTTTTTCTCATCGGACCATGGGGTAGCGACCCCGGCGGGGTTTGCCAATCTTGAACGCGCCCGCTACATGCCGCGCTCGAAATTCCCACGCTTCATGCACTCATTCAACGACGGAGCACGTCGGCCATGGCCGTACAATATACCTATGTGATGAAGGGTCTGACCAAGACCTTCCCCGGTGCCGCCAAGCCCGTGCTCAACAATATCAGCCTGCAGTTCATTCCCGGCGCCAAGATTGCGATCATCGGGCCGAACGGATCGGGTAAATCGACGCTGATGAAGATCATGGGCGGCATCGACACCGAATTTGGCGGCGAAGCCTGGGCCGCTGAGGGTCTGAAGGTTGGCTATCTGCCACAGGAGCCGCAACTCGACCCGACCAAGGACGTGATCGGCAATGTCCGCGATGGCGCCGGCCCAATCGCGGCGATGGTCGAGCGGTTCAATGCCATCTCGGCCGAAATGGGCGATCCGCAGGACGATACCGATTTCGATGCGCTGATGGAGGAGATGGGCGATCTCCAGACCAAGATCGATGCCGCCGACGGCTGGAGCCTCGACAACCAGCTCGAAATCGCGATGGAAGCGCTGCGCTGCCCGCCGGGAGATAGCCCGGTCACCAATCTGTCGGGTGGGGAAAAGCGCCGCGTGGCTTTGTGCAAGCTGCTGCTCGAAAAGCCTGATATCCTGCTGCTCGACGAACCGACCAACCACTTGGACGCCGAGAGTGTCAGCTGGCTGGAGAATTTCCTGAAGGAATATACCGGCAACGTCATCCTCGTCACCCATGACCGCTATTTCCTCGACAATGTCGTCAACTGGGTGCTCGAGCTCGATCGCGGGCGCTATTACACCTATGAGAGCAACTATTCCGGCTATCTGGAAAAGAAGGCCAAGCGGCTCGAGCAGGAAGAGCGCGAGGAGCAGGGCAAGCAAAAGGCCATTCAGGACGAACTCGCCTGGATCCGCCAGAGCCCCAAGGCCCGCCAGACCAAGTCCAAGGCGCGCATCAAGGCGTTTGACGAACTGGTCGCAGCGCAGGAGAACCGCACCGTCGGCAAGGCCGCGATCCTCATCCAGATGCCCGAACGGCTCGGTAACAATGTGATCGAGGCCAAGGGGCTGACCAAGGCTTATGGCGACAAGCTGCTGTTCGAAAATCTCGATTTCAACCTGCCGCCCGGTGGCATCGTCGGCGTCATCGGGCCGAACGGTGCTGGCAAATCGACGCTGTTCAAGCTTATCACTGGGCAGGACACGCCCGACGAGGGCGAGATCAATGTCGGGCAGACGGTGAAGCTCGGCTATGTCGACCAGAGCCGCGACCATCTCGATGGTGACAAGACCGTGTGGCAGGAAGTGTCGGACGGCTCCGACGTATTCCGTTTCGGCAAGCAGGAAATCGGCACTCGCGCCTATGTTGGCGCGTTCAACTTCAAGGGCCAGGACCAGCAGAAAAAGGTCGGCCAGCTCTCAGGCGGCGAACGCAACCGCGTGCATCTGGCCAAGATGCTGAAGGAGGGCGGCAACGTGCTCCTCCTCGACGAACCGACCAACGATCTCGACGTCGAAACGCTGCGCGCGCTGGAAGAGGCGCTGGAGAGTTTCGCGGGCTGCGCGGTGGTGATCAGCCATGACCGCTTCTTCCTCGATCGGCTGGCGACACACATCCTGGCGTTCGAGGGGAACTCACACGTTGAATGGTTCGAAGGGAACTTCGAGAGCTATGAGGAAGACAAGCGGCGCAGGTTGGGCGATGCGGCAGATCGGCCGACGCGGTTGGCGTATAAGAAGTTGACGCGGTAGCTATCGTTCGTCGGGTAAGTGAATTGATGCCGAAACGGCCGCTCCAATTGGTCCAGATCGCCTGTACAATATGGAATCTGCCAACTCGGACGAGCTTGAATCAAGACGTGCGCCGACCTTGCATTTTAACAGCAAATCGGCAGCCCAATATTCCAACCTCCAGTTGCTGGATTGGCCAGCAGCCTCCAAGGTTTGAAGCATAGGCCCTTGATGGCCTCTAAGCTTTTTTACCGCGTCCTCGATTGTGTCAGCTCGATAAACGCGACAGCCCAATGTTGGCCTGTCGATCCGTCGCCTCGCCGTCAGCGGATACTCGACCGCTAAAGGCACAACCGACGGATTGAAGAAAAGGTAATAGATTGCGTCGGATAGCCTGCTGTTGAAACGTGCGATCTGGTCGATTTGGTCGGTACTTTGGGTAAGCGCTTGATACCTCGACCGTGTGCTGAATCGGAAGCGAGTCGAAAGGCTGCTGAGAGATAGCTTTGGCTCAGGATAAAGAAACCTGTTCATACCTAATCGAAATTCGAAGGAGTCCTCGTCATCGACATGGCCGCGTTCAGGATACAATCGTTTAGACTGCAAAAGACCAATTTTCTGGGCGATAAGACCGCCACCTCGATGAACTGAAACCAAAACAGCAATGTCTGCGGTTTCCCAACGAGATACCCTCCGTAATCCTCCGATATTATGAATTTCCATTCGAACGATTGCACCGGAACCTAATAGGCGTGGAGCCGAATAATCAATGAGAGCGTCGATCAGAGTATCGTCGAGCGTTGTTTCCCTGATGTTTGGGACGTTATCAAGGCGTTCGGTAGTGACGCGATTTGCCTCTGAAAAGGCTGTACGAAACCAATCTACCGCATCATCGGGAATAATGGGCCAATCGTCCATTTGGCAAGTTTAGCTGAATTATAACGTCGATCAACTTTGATTCACGTTCAGACAGTCTCCACCACCAACCCAGCCACCGTCGCCGCCTCAATCCGCTCCCCAAACGCCACCTCGCACGCTTGCGCATAGGCTTCGCCCTCGGGCGCCCACATCTGGTGAATCACTTTCCCCTCCACATCCGCGACCCAATATTCGGGCACGCCAGCCAACGCATATAGCGTCGCCTTGCGGCCGAGATCGTCGTTGAGCGTCGATGCTGACACTTCCACCAGCAGGGCCACAGATGCGATCGGGATGGGGCCATCGCCGCGGGGTTCGCTGGTGAGCACAATATCGGGTTGTGGCATGGCGTGGTCGTTGAACAGGACGCTGCCCGATGCTGCATAGAGATTGCTGCCGATCGCTTCGAGCGCGCGGCGCAGGCAATAGGCGAGTTCGTCACGGATATAGGCGTGGCGACGGAATTCGGGTGCCATGACGATGATTTCTCCATCGATCAGCTCGGTACGCGCCTCGCCAAAAGCGCCCGACGCCGCCAGGCTCACATAGTCGTCGATCGTCAGGCGATATTTTCCGGGCTGCGGGCGATCATAAAGGCTCATGGCTGCACCGATTCCACCACCAACCCCGCCACCGTCATCGCCTCAATCCGCTCCCCAAACGCGACCTCGCGAAGCTGCGCGTAGGCCTCGCCTTCGGGTGCCCATTGCTGGTGGATGACCTTCGCCTCGACATCCGCGACCCAATATTCAGGGATTCCAGCCGTCGCATAGAGCGCAGCCTTGCGGCCCAAATCTGTGCTTAGAGTGGCGTCCGAAATTTCGACGACCAACTTGACCTTGGAAAGTGGCAACGGCCCCTCTTCATGATCCTCGGCCACGACGAGGTCGGGTTCCGGGTTCGCGTCGTCGGACAGGTCGATCGACACCGCCGTGAACAGGATAAGTGGCGAAGCCGCATCGCGCAGGGCCGACATCAGCGCGAACGAGATCGCGGATTGCAGCTTGGCATGCGCCGAATAGGCAGCATTGATTGCCCAGATTTCTCCATCGATCAATTCGGTTCGCGCATAGCGATCAAGCGCCCCGGACTCGACGAGCAGGCGGTAGTCGCGCGCCCGAAATTTGGCTCGTTGGGGGATGTTGAGGGGGGCCTGCACAGTCATGGTCGCACAGCCCCCACCACCAACCCCGCCACCAGCCCCGCCACCAGCCCCGCCACAGTCACCGCCTCAATCCGCTCGCCAAACGCGACCTCGCGGTGCTGTGCATAGGCATCGCCCTCGGGTGCCCACATCTGGCGGATCACCTTCGCCTCGACATCCGCGACCCAATATTCGAGCACGCCATTGCGGGCATAAAGCGCGCGTTTGATCTCGGAGTCATAAGCCAACGTTGTGTCCGACACCTCGACGATCAGCCGCACCGACTCCAGCGGAATCAGCCCTTCGCCTTCGGGTTCGCTCGTCACCACGATGTCGGGTTCGGGCGCGCCGTCGGGCGGCATGGCGACCGACCCTTCGACGATTGCTTCCAGCCCATTGTCCAGTTGCAGGAGCGCCGATGCAATCGCGACATGGATCCGCGATTTGATCCGCGCGTGCGGCCGGTGCTGCGCGTTCATGAAGTAGATTTCTCCATCGATCAGCTCGGTCTTGCGATACGCTTCGAACGCACCCGATGCATCGAGGAGAAGATAATCCTCGATCCTCAGCTTTACCGGCAAGGGGGCGGTATTAAGCGGTGCCATCTCGGTCATGCTGATAATCTATCAGAACCGCCAACGACCGCCAATGGCCTGCTCAGGCGGTCAACCGCTTGGTAAAGCCCTTGGGCACGGGGTCGGTTGCTATCTCGGCAATTACGGTGCCGATCTGGGCGAATTCTGGACCGGTCCGGCATTCCTCGACCAGCGTCTCAACCGCAGTTTCGTCGCCCGCCACCAAGATTTTGACGCGCCCGTCTTTCAGGTTGCGGACCCAGCCAGCCAGATGGAGCGCCTGCGCCCGGCGGATTGCCCAGGCGCGGTAGCCGACATTTTGGACTTTGCCGGTGACAAAAACGCGTCGCATCACACTCATCACGCTACTCTTTTTACAATTACTCGGGGATCCCCAAGCGTCCTCTAGCACGGATGCGATGGGCGCGCCTTACTATCCGGCGCAAATAGCGCAGCGCCGGTCGAAAAGGGTGACGCCTCCGGGTCGCGCTAGGCCGGATAGCTGATGGCCAGGACTTCATAATCGCGCGTGCCGGCGGGCAGGGTGACGCGGCGGGTGTCGCCGATGCCCGCCCCGCGCAGCGCGCGGGCGAGGGGGGCGCTCCAGCCGATCTTGCCCGCGCCTGCGTCCGCCTCATCATCGCCGACCAAGGTAACGATGCGCTCGGCGTCATCATCATCGATCAGGGTAACCGTCGCCCCGAAAAACACCCTGCCGCGATCAATCTGGGCAGCCGGGTCAATCACCTTGGCTGCTTTCATCCGGCGCGACAGCCAGCCGAGCCGACGATCAATCTCGCGCAGCCTTTTGCGGCCGTAGATATAGTCACCATTTTCTGATCGGTCGCCATTGCCCGCCGCCCAGGATACGACATCGACAATGCGCGGGCGCTCCTCACCAAGCAGTTGATCATATTCTGTGCGCAGCACGGCATAGCCGGCAGGGGTGATGTAATTGGGCGCGTCCATGGGGACGATGCTAGGCACCGGGCACGCCTGTGTGAACCGGGATCACGCGCCCGGCCGGCGCCCCAGATACCAGCTCATCCGCGCCTGGCCTTGTGACCGGGCACGCTGCGGGTTGAGCAGATCATAGACCACTGCATTTTCCAGCACGCGCTGGACATAATTCTTGGTCTCGAAGATCGGAATCGCCTCGATCCAGTCGATGATGTCGATCTCTCCGGTGCGCGGGTCGCCATTGGCCTTGAGCCATTTGTTCACATTGCCCGGCCCGGCATTATAGGCAGCGACGGCGAGCGGATAGCTGCCATAATTGTCGAGCATCCGCTGGAAATAGGTTGATCCCAGCTGGATATTATAATCGGGATCGCTGGTCAGCGCGTTGCCATCATAGGACAAGCCAAGCTTGGTCGCGGTTTCGCGCGCTGTGCCCGGCATCAGCTGCATCAGCCCGCGGGCGCCAGCCCGGCTGATCGCAGCGCGATCAAACTGGCTTTCCTGGCGGGCAATGGCGTGGATCATCGTCCAGGCGCTGGCCTGATTATCAGGCACTTTCACGCTGGGGAAGCCGGTGACGGCATAATCGGGCAGCCCATTGGACAGCGCGCTGCGACCGACCATTACGCCCAGATCGGGCCGACCAAGCGTGCGCGACAGCTCGGTGGCGAGCGCGTGATCGGTATCGCTTTTTGCGTCAATCGCGATCTGGCGGACAAAGGCAGTCTGGTCCTCATGCGCGCCGATCGTGCCGAGATAGCGCGCCGCGCGCACGGTTTCGCGGGCATAGAAGGCGTCGCGCGTTGCCGGGTCGATTGTCCGCGCGGCGGTCATGGGCGGCGGGGTCAATTCGCGGCCAAGCTTTTCGGTGGCGAGCTGGCCGTAAAACTGGTCACGGTAACTCGCCGCGCGCTCGAAATAGCTGGTCGCCACGTCGCGCTGGCCAGCACTGAGCGCCGCGCGCCCGGCCCAATAAAAGCCCTTGGACCGCGTCTGCGGGGTCTGCGACCCGCCTGCATAGCGTTCGAATAGCCCGATCGCCTCACCCGGCTTGCCCAATTGGCGCAGCGCGGTTTGCCCCGCGAGCCAGGCCAGGCTGGTATATTCATCGCGCTCCCCATAAGGGCGCATGCTGACGTCAGTACCGGCCGGATAGGCATCGTCAATCTGCCGCGCGATGGCAAAGGCCATGCCATATTGGCCGTCGGCCTGGGCGCTGCGGGCATTGCTCAGCAGGATTTCATACCAGGGCTCAACCCGACCGGGCCGGCTGATCAGCACACGCGGTTGCGCCAGCAGCGATCGCGCGCTGCCCCAGGCATTATTGTCCTTCAGCCAATTCGCGCGATCGGCGAGATAGCCCGCATCATTGGCATAACGATCAAGCGTCGTCGCCGCGAGCGCCGACGCATCCGCTGCATTGCTGCGAAAGGCGAGGCGGGCGGCGAACATCTCGCGCTTGTCGGCGCTGACCAATGGCAATTGGCGCTGTGCCGAGCTGGTCGCCCCGGCCCAGAGCAACGCGTCCATCCGCGCGTCATGATCAGCCGGCGTCAGCGCGCCGCTGAACGCGCCGATAATCTTGGCCTCATCCGATGCCGGCAAGGTCCCTTGTGTCCAGGCAGCACGAGCGGCTTGATTGGCCTCGTCGCGCAAGCCAACCGCGGCGAGCGCTTCGGCATGGCGGACCTGGCCGGTGCCGGTCAGCGGCGGAAAGCGGCGGAAATAGCTGACCGCAACGCCGGGCGACCAGCTGCCAGTATCGAGCGACCGCTCCGCCGCACGACGCAGCCCGGCCTCGCCCGGCCAGCCGGGATGCGCGAGCAAGAATGCAGAATAGCTGTTGAACGAAAAACTGTCCGATTGCTGGAGCTGCTTCCACTGGGCAACGGTACTCGCCAGCGCGGCGGTCGCCTCGGTCGAGACGGGCACGCGTTCCAGCTGCGCGCGATAATTATCGAGCTGATCCTGCGGCACGCCGAGTGCCGTAGCGATTGCGGAGACCCCTGCCATCAGCAGGCTCGATTTGGAGAAGAGCGACAGCATGTGGACATGCTACGTGATTCGCCCCTATCTGTCTTGTCCCAAAATCATTAATTTGGCGCGTTTTGGTACGCGCGAGAACGCGAGCAAAGAGATGTTTTCCGGTTCGATTCCCGCCCTTGTCACCCCGTTCCATCCCAATGGCCAAGTCGATGAAGCCGCCTTTCGCCGCTTTGTCGATTGGCAGATCGATCAGGGCTCGGCAGCGCTGGTCCCCTGCGGCACCACGGGAGAGGCAGCGACGCTGTCCGCCGAGGAGCATTTCCGCGTCGTGCATATCTGTGTCGAACAAGCCGCTGGCCGGGTGCCCGTCATTGCGGGCGCGGGATCGAACGACACCGCCGTCGCCAAGCTCAACATCGATGCCGCCAAAGCCGCGGGCGCCGATGCCGCGCTGATGGTGCCGCCTTATTATAACCGCCCCAGCCAGGAGGGGATTTTCCGCCATTTCGAAGCAGTCGCCACCTCCTGCGACTTGCCGATCATCCTGTATAACGTCCCCGGCCGGACAGTGACCGACATCGCGGTGGAGACTATGGGGCGCATCACCGCCGCTTTCCCCAGCGTGGTCGGCGTCAAGGACGCAACCGGCGTGCTCCAGCGCGTATCGGCGCAGCGCGCGGCGTGCGGGGCGGATTTCTGCCAATTGTCAGGCAATGACGAGACCGCGCTGGCATTCAACGCGATGGGTGGGGTGGGGTGCATCTCGGTCGCCGCTAATGTGGCTCCCAAGTTATGCGCCGATTTCCAGGCGGCCTGCGCGGCGGGCGATTACGCGGCGGCGCGGGTGTTTCAGGACCGGCTATTCCCGCTCTACGTCGCGCTGTTCAGCGATGCCTCGCCCGGCCCGATCAAATATGCGCTGAGCTGCGTCCAGCCGGATTTCCCGAAAGCGCTGCGCCTGCCGATGACCTGGCCAAGTGAGGCGAGCCGGGGGGCGGTGGATGCGGCGCTGGCGCATGCGGGGTTGATTTAAGGGCTGCGGGTGGATGGAAGGGGGGGCTGACAGCGAGCGAATTTTTACTTTGTTCGGCACCGCGCGTTGGTGCTGAATACACCGCCGATTTGGCGTTTTTTACGGGGGGCAAATGGCGAAATTTGGGCCTTAGCAATCGTTGCGGCTGGTCATAATCAATGTTTGTTTTTTGGCGAGGGTCGACATGTCGACTGATGGTAAAGTCAAGCTTGCTCGCTGAGCTGCCTACCTAGAGGACTTTTGCTGTGATGATCGCGCAGTCGTTCAGAGGACAAGGATAATCAAGGGCAGCATCGGTAGTACCCGCTGACGAACATGGAGAAAGCAATCACGATGATCGCGTTCAGGATATATGCGACCGATACGCGCTACCCAAAGCGGCGGCTCGAACCCTAATCTCGTTCGGCATGGCCTTTAAGGGCACAAGGGCAGCGATGCGGAACCCGAGATCACAATGCCGGGTGCGTGTGCTGTGCTCAAGCTGACCTGCGGTTAGCACGGGCATGATCGTCCCAAGATCGTCGAGAAATCCGCCGCCCCGCAACTCTTGGCTGCGCTCGCCACCGGGCCAGCCCAGCACCACCGCTGGAAACATTCTCCTCGAGCAGGTCCATTCCCAAACGTTGCCAAAGAGATCCTGGATGCCATAACGATTGGGTTGACGTCTGCCGTCATCGACCGCTGCGGGCATTTCGGCCTTATCGTGGATGTCGTTGCGGGGCAAGAGTCGCTTGTCAAATGATGGATAGGGATGCCCAAAGGCAGCGGTATCCCAGACTTCAGGAGGCGTAACGAAATATTCCAAGCTGGATCGACTGTAATGATTAAGCCAAATTGCATATGAATACGCTTGTCGTGCGCTGACACAGACAACCGGTTTGCTAGGGTCGGAGAAATTAGGTTCTTTCCAAGGTTCGAAACCTTCGACCCAGTATTCAGGACCCACACGGTTAAACGAGCATCCCTTCGGTGGACTTATGTGTTGATCAATAACGCAAGCACGGTACTGCGCGTTGGTGACGGGTGTGGTGCCGACAAGCCAGATATGATCACCGTCCCTGGAGAGCATTCGGATCGGCACGAGCTTGTGGCCATTGTGACCATCAATCTCGACAATCGGCCAATCGCTGGGATCGCGGGTGAGATAAAGGCGCCCGCGCTCGCGTCCATAGGTGAAGGGTACGGGGACGCCACCATTGGTCGTCCGGTTCCGCTCGCGCGCCTCTAAACGCAGCCACTCCTTGAGATCGCGCAGGTCGATTGCTCCGTCGCCGTCGACGTCTCCGTTCATCATTTCGCTTTCGAGCGCTTGGCTGATTGTCGCGCTCATGAAGCTGCCGCCTAGATCGTCGAATTCGCGGGCCTGCTCGAGCCGGTCGCTCGCCAGCAGGGTCACGAACGAGGTGGCATCCTCGTCGTCGGTGCTGATAACCGGCTTGAGGTCTGCCTGGAGTTGGCTCTTGAAGCGGCTATCGGCGAACACCATCCCCGCGTGACAGCAGTCGAGGATCAGAAGTTTGTGCCCGGCATCGCAGTAGCGCAAGGAACGCACGATGGAATCGACATGCATGGCGGTCGTAAGTGGCTTGGCGGGCGATGTACCATCTAGCATTAACAGCAAGGCTCCGCGGTCAATGAAGCCGTGGCCGGAAAAGTAGACAAGAAAGGTGTCGTTGGCCGTGCAGCCCTGCGCTACTTCGTTGATCACGTCCTCGATCTCGCCGGGCTTGCAGCTTCGAGGAAGACGGCGAACCTTGAAGTCACATCGCGAGCTGCCGAGTGCCGCGGACAACCGGTCGGCATCATCCTCCGCAAAGCGCAGCTCGCCAGAGCCTTTGGGGCCATTGGATGCGAACGTCACCGCATAACGCGCCATCAGTTGGACTCGAATGCGATTTCGATGCCGAAACCTTTGACCCTAACCTTGTCGCCAACGACATTTGCGCGTTCGATTTCATGCCAAGCCATAACCGGCCGGCCGTCTTTGTCGATGGAAGGTTGGCCATTGGGTTCGGTCGTCTGAACGAGCTTGCGCTCGCGAATGACCGGCGTGCGTCCTGAGATGTTGCGGATGAGTTCGCGCAGGAGCGGTGTTGCGACCGCTATCGCGGCTGCTGAGGCGAGGATGATCGTCGCGGGTTCCTTGTGGCCAGACCCGGGAGTCGCGGGATCTTCGCCATAAATTACTTCCGCAGGAACCTTGGCCGTTTTGAGCAACTCGGTCACGGAGATACCGTTATCCGTCAGGAATGCTTTGAGCTCTGGCGCGAGTGATAAGTAAATCTGCTCTTTTTGCTCCATAAGGCCGTCCCCCGGTTTGCATCGTTCACCAACAATCCCACGAAAACGTTCTTTCGGTTAGATTGCAAGCGTATCATTCTTGAAGATCGATGTCCCGACCTTCTGATCGAGGCGGTTGGTGTGGATTCATCATTAAACCAGCTATTGACCCAAGATGGCACCTCGTTTTTGTATCCAAGTACCCGATGAGCGCAATGTATCACGTCCGCATCGGATACTGATTGGTCATGTGTGCCGTTTGTGCAGGAGAGGAGATCGACGGTTATCGCGGTGACTAAAGCTCTCGCCGTGACCGAGATAATTCGCACAGGTCACTGACAGCAAAGCAACTGAGTATCGATCGCAAGGAAGCCAATTACCTGCCTTTGCGCAAAATGGCGACTGAGGAATAATCAACTCCAACGGTCTCCCCCCACGTCCCATGTCCCACGGTCCCCGCTTCCCTTCCCACGCCCACGCGCCTACATGCCGCTCCCTTATGGCTCGCCCGAAACCGCCCACCTTCGAAAAAACCAAGATCGTCGCCGAAAACCGGCGCGCGAAGTTCGATTATGCGATCGAGACGGTGTTTGAGGCCGGCATCGCGCTGACCGGCACCGAAGTGAAGGCACTGCGCGCGGGGACGGGGTCGATCGCCGAGAGCTATGCCGAGGTGAAGGATAATCAGGTCTGGCTGATCAATTCGAACGTGCCCGAATTCAGCCATGGCAACCGCTTCAACCATGAACCCAAGCGGCCGCGCAAATTGCTGCTGCATGAGCGCGAGATCAACAAGATGCACGGTGCCGTCGCGCGCGAGGGGATGACTCTGGTGCCGCTGATGATCTATTTCAATTCAAAGGGCCGGGCGAAGGTCGAGCTCGCGCTCGCCAAGGGCAAAAAGGCGCATGACAAGCGCGAAACGATCAAAGAACGCGATTGGAAGCGCGAACAGGGCAGAATCATGCGTGATCGGGGCTGAAAAAGTAAGATAGTTTCGTATGTTACTGATTTGACTAGCCGTGTCGTTCCCGTAAAACACGTTGCATCCACCCTCGATCAAGGATGCTCCATGCGGAAGTCGATTCTCGTTTCTTCGCTCCTCGCCACCGTCGCGCTCACTGGCGTTGCCATCGCCCGTGAAGCGGCCGCACCCGCTGCACCCGCCACTGAAACTGCTGCCAAAACAGGCGCTGAATTGGGCACTTTCGGGATCGACCTCGACGGCATGGACTCCAGCGTAAAGCCCGGCGATGATTTCGCTGCCTATGCCGGTGGCACCTGGTACACCAAGACCGAAATTCCGGCCGATCGCGCCGCATACGGCATGTTCAACAAATTGCAGGACCGCTCGCTTGAGCAGACCCGCGTCATCCTGGAAGCCGCCGCTGCCAAGCCCGGCAGCAAGATCGGCGATTTCTACGCCAGCTTCATGGATCAGGCCGCGATCGAAGCGCGCGGCACCGCGCCGATCAAGCCGTGGCTCGCCGCGATCAAGGGCGCGACCGACAAGACCGCACTCGCCGTCGAAATGGCGAAGCTGCAGCGCTACGGCGTCGGTGGCATGTTCGGCGTCAGCGTCGGGCAGGATGACAAGGCGCCGGAGAATTACATCGTGAATGTCGGCCAGAGCGGGATCAGCCTGCCTGACCGCGATTACTATCTCAAGGACGATGCCAAGCTCGCGGGGATTCGCACCGAATATCAGGCCTATCTCGTCAAGATGCTGACGATGCTGGGGGAGAGCAACGCAGAGGCACGCGCCGCCGCTGTGTTTGCGTTCGAAAAGAACCTGGCGACCGTTCATTGGACGCGCATCGAATCGCGCGATGCCGACAAGACGTACAACAAATGGTCCGCCGGTGATTTCGCCGCCAAGGCCCCCGGCTATCCCTGGGCCGAAATGCGCGAGACGCTGGGCGTTGGTGACCAGAAGACCTTCCTCGTCGCGCAGCCAAGCGCGGTGACGGGGGAGGCGAAGGTGTTCGCCGACACCCCTGTATCGGTGCTGCAGGATTATGCGATGCTTCGGCTGGTGCGCAGCTATGCCGGCTATCTGCCCAAGAGCTTCGATGATGCCGTGTTCGCCTTTTACGGCAAGATATTGTCGGGCCAGCCGCAGCAGCGCGATCGTTGGAAGCGCGGCGTCGCCGTGGTAAGCGGCGGGCTGGGCGAGGAAATCGGCAAGGAATATGTCGCCCGCTACTTCCCGGCGGACTCAAAGGCCAAGGCTGATGAGCTGGTCAAGAATGTCGTCGCGGCGATGGGCGAGCGGATCGACAAGCTCGAATGGATGGCCCCCGAAACCAAGGTGAAGGCGCGCACCAAGCTCGCGTCGTTCACCGCCAAGATCGGTTATCCCAGCCAGTGGCGTGATTATTCGGCGCTGAAGATCGTGTCCGGCGATTTGGTGGCGAATGTCGCGGCGTCGAACTCGTTCGAATATAACCGCGATCTCGCCAAGCTCGGCCGTCCGATCGACCGGACCGAATGGTTCATGACGCCGATGACGATCAACGCCTATGCCAACCCGCCGATGAACGAAATTGTGTTTCCGGCCGCCATCCTGCAGCCGCCTTTCTTTGATGCAAAGGCCGATCCGGCGGTCAATTATGGCGGTATCGGCGCGGTGATCGGGCATGAAATCAGCCATCATTTCGACGATCAGGGCCGTAAGTACGATCCGACCGGCAAGCTAGCCGACTGGTGGACTGACGAGGATGTGAAGCGTTTCGCCAGCTTCACCGACAAGCTGGTGAAGCAATATGACGCCTATGAACCGATCCCCGGCCAGCATGTGCAGGGCGGGCTGACCCTGGGTGAAAATATCGCCGATCTGGCGGGGCTCACGGTCGCGCTCGATGCCTATCATCGCTCGCTGAACGGCAAGCCTGCGCCGGTGATCGGCGGACTCACCGGCGACCAGCGTTTCTATCTCGGCTGGGCGCAGGTTTGGCGCATCAAGTTCCGCGAACCCGCGCTGCGATCGCAATTGCTGTCCGATCCGCACTCGCCGGGTCCGCTCCGCACCGCCACGGTCCGCAACCTCGATGCCTGGTACGCGGCATTTGGGGCCAAGCCGGGGGACAAGACCTATCTGGCACCCGCTGATCGCATTCGGATTTGGTAACTAAACGCACCGTTCGTCCTGAGTAGCCCCTTCGACTGCCTGCCAAGGCAGGCGCTCAGGGCAGGCATTGAGCGAAGTCGAAATGGCGTATCGAAGGGCCCGATTGGGGCACTGTCCTTCGATACGCGTCTTCGACAAGCTCAGCCGCTACTCAGGACAAAACGAGGCTCATTACGTTCAAAAACTAAAAATGGATTTGGGGAGTTTGTCATGCGTCCGCTTCGATTGATCGCCGTCGTTTCAACCCTCGCCATCGGCACCGCCACGCTTGCCGGGGTTACCTTTGCGCAAGCCGATGCGCAGCATGCGGCCCCCAATATGCATATCGTGCCGCCCGCCAGTGTTGACCGTCCGCAATATGGCAGCTTTGGCTTTGATACCGCTGGCATGGACGCAGGCGTGCAGCCGGGGGATGATTTCTTTGGCTTTGCCAACGGCACTTGGGCAAAGAATACCGAAATTCCAGCGGACAAGGCCAGCTATAGCTCGTTCGATATCCTGCAGGACGTTTCGCAAAAGCGGACGCGCGGGTTGCTCGAAGAAGCGATGAAAAAGCCAAAGTCAAAGATCGGGGCCGCTTATGCCGCCTATCTCGATACCAAAGCGATTGAGGCCAAGGGGCTGGCGCCGATCAAGCCCTGGCTTGGCACGATCAAGGCGCTGAAATCAAAGGCGGGCTATGCCGCGCTGGTGGCGCAGGCGGATCATAATGGCGTCGGCGTGCCGTTTGGCAGCGGTGTGTCGCAGGATGCCAAGAACCCCGATGCCTATACCGTCAGCCTGCGTCAGGCTGGGCTGGGGCTGCCGGACCGCGATTATTATCTCAGCGACGATGCCAAGCTGGTCGCCGCGCGCACCGCCTATCAGGCCTATATCGCGCAGATGTTCACGTTGGCGGGGGAGGGCAATGCGGCGGCGCGGGCCAAGGCCGTTGTCGATTTCGAAACGGGGATTGCCAAGGCGCATTGGACGCGGATCGAAAGCCGCGATGCCGATAAGACCTATAACAAGATGGCGGTTGCCGATTTGCAGAAAATGGCGCCCGGCTTTGATTTTGCCGGCTATTTCAAGGCAGTCGGCACGCCTGTAAAAACGGTGATCGTCGGTCAGCCGACCGCGATTACCAAGATGGCGGCGCTGATCCAGGCAACGCCGCTCGCCGTGCTCAAGGATCAATTGCTGATCCGCTCGCTCGACGGCTTTGCCGATGTGCTGCCCAAAAAGTTCGATGAGGCGCGCTTTGCGATGTACGGCACCGTGCTGGGCGGCACGCCTGAACAGCAGGCCCGCTGGAAGCGCGCGGTGAACTGGACGTCGGGGGCAATCACTGATGACGTGTCCAAAATCTATGTCGCGCGCTATTTCCCGCCCGCGACCAAGGCGGCGATGGATTTGCTCGTCAAGAACGTCATCGCGGCAATGAATGTGCGGCTCGACAATCTCGAATGGATGTCCGCTGAAACCAAGGTGAAGGCGCATGCCAAGCTCGCCGCCTTTGTGCCGCGGATCGGCTATCCCGATAAATGGCGCGATTATTCGGCGCTGGTGATCACGCCCGGCGATGCGTTCGGCAACAAGCTCCGCGCGAACCAATGGGCGGATCGCTATAATAAGAACAAGCTCGGCAAACCGATTTATCGCTGGGAGTGGGGTCTGGCGCCGATGACGGTGAATGCCCAGGCCAACCCGACCTTGGTGGCGATCACCTTCCCGGCGGCGATCCTGCAGCCGCCTTTCTTCGATCCAAAGGCCGATCCGGCGGTAAATTATGGCGGGATTGGTGCGGTGATCGGGCATGAAATGAGCCATCATTTCGACGATCAGGGATCGAAGTTCGATGCCAAGGGGCGGTTGACCCAGTGGTGGACCGATGCCGATATCGCTGCGTTCAAGGCGCGCACCGCCAAGTTGGTTGCGCAGTTCGATGCCTATGAACCGCTGCCGGGCTTCCATGTGAAGGGCGGGCTGACGCTGGGCGAGAACACCGCTGATCTGGCCGGTCTGTCGGCGGCGATCGATGCTTATCATGCGTCGCTTGGCGGCAAGCCCGCGCCGGTGATTGATGGGCTCACGGGAGACCAGCGATTCTATCTCGGTTATGCGCAAGTGTGGCGGCGTAAGCACCGCGAGGCTGATCTTAGGAATCGGTTGCTCACCGATCCCCACGCGCCCGGCGAACAACGCGCCTGGATCGTCCGCAACCTTGATCCCTGGTACGCTGCCTTTGCGCCAAAGGACGGCCAGAAGCTGGTGTTGAAGCCCGAAGATCGCGTCCGCATCTGGTAGCCGCTTGACGGTCGCGCGGGCGGGGCCAAAAGGGGGCATGGCCAGCCTTCCTGCACCGTCCGCGTCGATCCGTCGCCCCGCTCGAATGGCGGCGCTGCTGGCGTTGCTCTGTGGCCTGACGGCGGCGGTCGTGGTGCTGGCCGCGATTGGCGATCCAGTGATTGCGGCGGGCTTTCTGGGCGGCGCGATCGTCCTGTTCGGCATCGTCATCGGCATTCGGGCAATGATCGCACCGGCGGCCAATGCACCAGCCGAAACCGACTGGTCGGTGGCTCGCGCGCTGGCGGAGGCGAGCAGCGACGCGGTGGCAGTCACGGATCGCGCTGGCCGCTTGATCTGCGCCAATAATCGCTATCAGCTCGTCTTTGGTGGCTTCCCGACGCCGCCCAATCTGCCGGTTGGGGAGACGCAGATTGCTGCGCTCGCCAGCGCCGGCCGTGCCGCGTGGCGAGACGGTGTCGCTGGCCTTGATCGCCTGATGATCGACGCCGGGCCGATCGCTGCATCGATCGAGCGGGCGGGTGAGGCGGAGGATATGCTCGTCTGGCGCTTTGCCGGGGCGCAGGGGGCTGATCTTGCCGCGACGGTTGAGGCGATGATCGGTGGTGCGGTCGGCAATCGGCTGGCGACGGCCGGGATCATGACCGCGCTGATCACCGCCGATGGCCGAATTCGCGCTGCAAATCGGGTGTTTCGGGTGCGGGCGATGGGGCATGAGGAAGGCGCGATTGCTGGCCGAGATTTCGCGCGCTTCCTGATCACTGATGGCCAGGGAATGGTCCGTTTCGAGCGCGAAGGGATGACCAGCACGCCGCTCCGCGTGGTACAAATCCCCTTTATCGAGGGCGATGATGCGCCTTTGCTTGTGGCGCTGCTTGACGAAGAGGAGACGACCGGGCCGGCGATCGGCGCCAATGCATCGGCGCATGTCCGCAGCCTCGTGTCGCTAATGCCGTTCGGAATCGCCCTGATTGATCGCGAGGGGCGCTTTTTGCAGATGAACGATGCGTTTGTCCGCGCCGCCGATGTCGATCCCGCCGCGCCGCCGCTCTATCCCGGCGATCTCGTCGTGCGAGAAGACAAGGCCGCCGTGGCCGATGCCGTCCGCCGTTTTGCCGGGGGGGCAACGCACAGTGCCGATATGGCGGTGCGGCTGCGCGACCGGCCCGATGAGCCCGTCGCCCTATCGATCGCCGGCGCGCGCGGGTTGGGTGAGGCGGCGGTGCTGCTCAGCTTGAAGGACAATGGCGAGGAAAACCGGCTGAAGCGCGAAGTGGCGCAGGCGACCAAGATGCAGGCGGTCGGCCAGCTCGCCGGCGGGGTTGCGCATGATTTCAACAATATCCTGACAGCGATTATCGGTCACTGCGACCTGATGCTGATGCGCCATTCGCCGGGCGACAGCGATTATGACGATATCCAGCAGATCCGCGCCAATTCGAACCGCGCCGCCAGCCTGACGCGGCAATTGCTCGCCTTTTCGCGCCAGCAGACGCTCCGTCCGCAGATATTGCAGCTGCCCGATGTGATCTCCGAAGTCTCAAACCTGCTCAAGCGGTTGCTGGGGGAAACGGTGACGCTGACGGTAAAGCATGGCCGCAATCTGGGGCCAGTGCGCGCCGATCCCGGCCAGCTTGAACAGGTAGTGATGAATCTGGCGGTTAACGCGCGCGATGCGATGCTGGCCAAGAGCGGGCAGGGCGGCGGCACGCTGACGATCCAGACGCTGGCGGTGCCCGCTGCCGATGTGCGCAAGATGGAATCAGATATCCTGCCGGTCGCCGATTATACCGCGATCAAAATCTCCGATACTGGCACGGGTATTCCGCCTGAGATCTTGCCCAAGATCTTCGAGCCCTTCTTCACCACCAAGGAAGTCGGCAAGGGTACCGGGCTGGGGCTGTCGACGGTCTATGGCATCGTCAAACAATCGGGCGGCTATATTTTCGCCGATTCCAGGCCAGGCAAAGGGGCGGAGTTCACCATCTATTTGCCCGTCCACACTGCCGCGGCTACCGCCAAGCCAATCCCTGCCGCACCCAAGGCCAAGGAAGGCGAGCTGTGGGGCAGCGGGACGATCCTGATCGTCGAAGATGAAGACATGGTGCGCGCGGTCGCTGAGCGCGCGCTGACCCGACAGGGCTATACCGTGCTGACCGCTGAGCATGGCGAGGCCGCGCTCGAGCTGCTTGCCACGCACCAGCGCCCCGATCTGCTGATTTCAGACGTCGTGATGCCCATGATGGACGGTCCGACGATGGTGCGCCACGCCCGAAAGCGCTACCCAGATCTGCCGATTTTGTTCATGTCCGGCTATGCCGAAGAACAGCTGCGCAAATCGATCGACCTCGACAATGTCGCCTTTATCGCCAAGCCATTTTCAGTAAAGCAGCTCGCCGAGGCCGCGCGTGATGCGCTGGCGGTGAAATGACGCTTGGCGGCGTGCGCTATCTGGGCTCTAAGCGCGCGCTATGCCCGCCAACACCATTTTGATTGTCGAAGACGAATCACTGATTGCAATGATGCTCGAGGATTTTCTCGAATTGCTCGGCAAGCAAGTAATCGGTCCGGTTGATTCTGTTGCAGACGGGTTGGCCGCGGTTGCTGCCGGCGGCATTGGTGCGGCAATCTTGGACGTGAACCTGCGCGGCGGCGAGACCAGCTGGCCGATCGCCGATGCCCTGGCCGCAGCCGGAATCCCCTTTGTTGTCGCGAGTGGGGGCGGTGGCCAAGACATTGCCGAGCGTTTTCGCGATCGACCGTTGCTGTCCAAGCCATTTACAATGGATGACGTTGAAGCGGCGATTGCCCAGTTCGCCTGATCAGGCGGAGGCTCAGGCCGTCCGTTCCGGCACGGCGGCTGCATCATCGGCCAGCTTGGATTGTGGCGCGACGGCTTCCCACGGAAAGACGAACCAGTCTTTGGTGATCGCGCGGTCAATCGTCTCGGCGTGATACTCGACCCGCTGCGCCGACCGGACATTGTCGATCAGCGTTGCGAAGCGAATGCTGCCGGCAACCGCCCCCTGTTCGGCCAGGATCGTGCGCAACCGGCCGATTGTGCCGCCAGTGTCGTTGATGTCATCGACGAACAGCAGCTTGTCACCACCCTGGGTCCGCGCAGCCAGCCGGGCGAGCGCCCCTTCTGCAAACTCTTCGACCTGGCTCGAATAATCGACCGACAGCATTGGCAAGCCCGTGGCGTGGCTAAGAAAAGTGGCCGGTACAAGCCCGCCACGCCCAATGCCGATGAGATAGGATGGTGCCCAGCTATCCGCGCCGATCTGATCGGCGAGCGCCAGGACATGGGCGACAAACTGTTCCTGCGGGATTGGGGTGAAAATTGGCATCAGGCGGCATCCACATAGGCATCAAGCCGGGCGAGGTGCATGGAGACTGCGTCTAGCGGCAGGAACGACCCCAGGAAGGAATTGCGTGCGAGCAGCGTAAGATCAGCGCGCGAGAGATCGCGCCCAGTGGCGGCAGCACGATAATTGTCAGCGATATAGCCGCCGAAATAGGCCGGATCGTCTGAATTGATCGTCGCGCGTAGTCCAGCGCGCAGCATCGCATCGATCGGGTGGGCGGCCATATCCGGCACTACGCACAGTTTCAGGTTGGAGAGCGGGCACACCGTCAAGGTCATACCGCTACGGGCGAGTCGTGCTGTCAGCACAGGGTCTTCAAGCGCGCGGTTGCCGTGATCGAGGCGATCGATATCGAGCAGGTCGAGCGCCTGCCACACATAATCGGGTGGGCCCTCCTCACCGGCATGGGCAACGCGTTTCAGCCCCATGTCGCCGGCCGCGGCAAAGACTCGCGCAAATTTTTCTGGCGGGTGACCAATTTCTGACGAATCGAGCCCGACGCCGATGATCCGATCGAGCCACGGCTCGGCGGCCTTTAGCGTCGTAAAGGCAGCGTCCTCGTCTAGATGGCGGAGGAAGCACATAATGAGCTGTACCGTTAGCCCGTGCTTGGCTTGCGCCGCGGCCATGCCGGCGAGCAGGCCGTCTGCCACCACTTGAAACGGAATACCGCGATCCGTGTGCGTCTGCGGATCAAAGAATATTTCGGCATGGACTACCCCGTCTTCGGCTGCCCGATCGAAATAGGCGAGTGCGAGATCGTGGAAATCCTGTTCAGTGCGCAGCACGTCTGCCCCGGCATAATAAATGTCCAGGAAATCCTGCAGCCGCGAGAAATTATAGGCTGCCCGCACTTCCTCAACCGTTGCGAAGGGAGTGGTGATGCGATTGCGCTCCGCAAGCGCCATCATCAGTTCGGGTTCAAGGCTGCCTTCAATATGCAAATGAAGTTCTGCCTTAGGCAGGCCGGCGATAAAGTCAGCGTGATCGATCATGCGCCACCATCGCGAAACCGGCTCGACAGGGCAAGTCGGTAAAGCGGTGAAGGAAATTTTCGTTCACCCCTTGTTCCTGTAGAACATTATGTGTACAACGACTGAGCGCATTGCCCAACCGGCATGTTCAGTCTAGCGACGGAGGCTTCCAATGGCAGCACAATTGAAGGTCATCGACAACAAAATGGCGGTATCCACGGACAAGGCAGCCGCTGAGCGGCAAAAGGCGCTCGACGCTGCGCTCGCGCAGATTGATCGGGCCTTTGGTAAAGGCTCGGCCATGCGGCTCGGCTCCAAGGAGACGATGCAGGTCGAATCGATTTCAACCGGATCACTTGGGCTGGACATCGCGCTTGGCGTTGGCGGTCTGCCACGCGGACGCGTCATCGAAATCTATGGGCCGGAAAGCTCGGGCAAGACCACGCTGGCGCTACACGTCATTGCCGAAGCCCAGAAAAATGGCGGCACGGCGGCGTTTGTCGACGCCGAACATGCGCTTGACCCGGTCTATGCCAAGAAACTGGGCGTTAACATCGACGAACTGATCGTGTCGCAGCCCGATACCGGCGAGCAGGCGCTTGAGATCGTTGACACCTTGGTGCGCTCCAATGCCATTGACGTGCTGGTGGTCGATTCGGTTGCCGCTCTCGTGCCGCGCGCTGAAATTGAGGGCGAGATGGGCGATAGCCATGTCGGCCTGCAGGCGCGGCTGATGTCGCAATCGCTGCGCAAGCTGACTGGGTCGATCAGCCGTTCGCGCTGCATGGTGATCTTTATCAACCAGCTGCGCATGAAGATCGGCGTGATGTACGGCAACCCGGAAACCACGACGGGTGGCAATGCCCTGAAATTCTACGCCTCGGTTCGGCTCGACATTCGCCGCACCGGCCAGATCAAGGACCGCGAGGATATCGTTGGCAACACGACCCGGGTGAAAGTGGTCAAGAACAAGGTTGCGCCGCCGTTCAAGCAGGTCGAATTCGATATCATGTATGGCCAGGGCATTTCGAAAATCGGCGAAATTCTCGATCTTGGCGTCAAGGCCGGGCTGGTCGAGAAATCGGGCGCATGGTTCTCTTATGACAGCGTCCGGATCGGCCAGGGCCGCGAAAACGCCAAGACCTATTTGAGCGAACATAGCGAGATGGCGGATCGGCTCGAAAAGGCGATCCGGACCCGCACCGACAAGGTTGCCGAGGAAATGATGGTCGGTGCCGAACCGGAAGATGATGACGAGATGTAAGCGTCCCGGCGGCGTATTCCTGCAGGGAGTAGCGCCGCAATAACTGGAAAGGCCCGCCCATGTCGGCGGGCCTTTCATGTTTTGGGCGCTGGCATGTCGGGCGGGCCGTTGCGGCAGCGATCGTGATCGGTAAATTTCGCACCTTTGTTGGAAGATCGGCGGGAACGACAGCGCGCGAAGCGCTCGACTTCGTGCCGCGATCGGCTAGCGTCACCGGCGTTCAGGAGGCCATGTCATGACGATCATCGTCCATCATCTCGAAAATTCGCGGTCGCAGCGCATCCTGTGGATGCTTGAAGAAATTGGTCTGCCCTATGAGATCAAGCATTATGCGCGTGATAAGAAGACGATGCTGGCACCGCCCGAGCTGAAGCTGATCCATCCGCTCGGCAAATCACCGGTGATTGAGGATGACGGTGCCGTCATCGCTGAAACGGGAGCCATCGTCGAATATCTGGTCGAAAAGGCAGATGGTCGGCTTGGGCCGAGCGCGCACCGCGAATCGGTGCTGCGCTATCGCCAGTTCATCCATTATGCCGAGGGCTCGATGATGCCGCCGCTCTTCGCGATGCTGGTGGCGGGACGTATTCCGCTATTTGGCAAGGCAGTGCTCAAGCGCCTGGTGCCGATGTTCGATGTCCATCTTGATTATCTTGAGGCCGAACTTGCCTCCCGGCCCTGGTTTGCCGGAGACGAAATCAGCGCAGCCGATATCATGATGAGCTTTCCGCTCGAAGCAGCGCGGTCACGTGCGGGTCTCGGCCCGTCGCGACCGGCGACCACCGCCTGGCTTGCCAAAATCCACGCTCGCCCAGGCTATCAGACCGCGCTCGCCAAGGGCGGCCCTTATGCCTTTGCGTGATGCCTAGGGCATGATGCCAACGGCCTGACGGCCTTCCCGAAGGAGATGGCAGCGTCGCTAGGTCGTGGCGCGGTGCGCAGGCGCATGGGGCGGCTCAATCTCCGGTGGTTCGGGTTCGTCCAGCGCACCCTCCCACTTCGCCACCACGGCGGTGGCAACCGCATTGCCGACAACATTGGTGCCCGACCGCCCCATGTCGAGGAACTGATCGACCGGCAGGATCAGCAACAGCCCTGCCTCCGGAATGCCAAACTGACCCATCACCGCTGCGATCACGACCAGCGATGCGCGCGGCACGCCGGCAATGCCCTTTGACGTGATCATCAGGACCAGCAGCATGATGATCTGGGTGCCGATCGACAAGTCGATGCCGTAAACTCGCGCGATGAACAATGTCGCAAAGGTCATGTACATCATCGAGCCGTCAAGGTTGAACGAATAGCCCAGCGGCAACACAAAGCTTGCGATCCGGGGCGGCACCCCGAACCGATCAAGCGCCTCCAGCGTTCGGGGATAAGCTGCCTCGGACGACGCGGTGGAAAAGGCCAGGAGGATAGGTTCGCGAATATAGCGGATCAGCGAAAATGCCCGGCGGCCGATAAACGTGAAAGCTGCACCGAACAGCAACAGCCACAGCACCACCAGCCCGATATAAAAGCTGCCAACAAACAGCCCCAGCGTGACGATGATGCCCAATCCGTTGACGGTAATGGTGGCCGTGATCGCGGCAAACACCGCCAGCGGTGCGATCCGCATCACATAATCGGTGATCTGCAGCATCATTGCTGCCAACGCTTCTGCACCCTTCACGATCGGCGCGCCGCGTTCGCCAATCGCCAGCAACGCGACGCCGGCGAACACCGAAAACACCACGATCTGGATAATCTCATTGGTCGCCATCGCATCGACGATTGACGAGGGCACGACATGGGTGATCCATTTCGACAAGTCGAACGCCGCCTTGTCGAGGCCGACCGTCGCGTCGGGTGCCGGCAGTGAAAAGCCAAAGCCTGTGCCGGGCGCAACGGCATCAATCACGAATTCGATCCCGTGGAACAGGAGCAGCCCCAGGCTGAGCGAAATCAGCGACGCGGTAACGAACCACCCCATTGTCCGCGCACCAATCCGCCCGAGCGACGCGGTGTCGCCCATATGGGCGATGCCGACGACCAATGTGGAAAACACCAGTGGCGCGATGATCATCTTGATCAGCCGCAGGAAAATCGTCGTGACGATCGAGAACCCGCCAGCAATCTCCTTGAGCAATGCAGGTGCGGCCTTTGGCGGATCGATCCAGCCCCAACTCGCCAGCAGCGAGAGAAATGTGCGGATCGATTCTACGCCGTAATTAATCGCAGTACCTAGCAATAGCCCCAAAACTAGGCCGATCATGATGTAAAGCGTCAGGCGCTTGGCCAAAGGAACCTCCCCGAAAATTCTCGCACTAGCGAAGGGCATTGTGGCGCGTCGGTCAAGCGCCCTATGAAGCAGCATCGAATTGAAGGGGGAATAGCGGCGATGATTCAGCACCTGTTTTGCATCGTGCCGCGTGCCCGTGTGTTGCCATGATTAGTCGGCGCCAGTTGCTGGGAGCAGCCACGGCTTTGCCGTTGATGAGCGTAGCAGGCCTGCTGCGCGCGGCCGAACCCGACCTTGCCGGACTCACCGATCTGACGGGCAATGTGCAGCCGATCACCCCCGCCGAGCGCCAGGCGCGGATTGGGCGTGCGCAAGCGTTGATGAAAGCAGCGGGCATCGGCGCGGTGCTGATCGAACCGGGCGCGAGCCTGACCTATTTCACGGGCGTTGAATGGCGCCGCAGCGAGCGGCTGACGGCGGCGCTGCTGCCGGTCGAGGGTGATCCTTGTGTCGTCACGCCGTTTTTCGAAGAGCCATCGGTTCGTCAGACGCTAGCGGTGACGGCCACTGTCAAGGTCTGGCAGGAGGATGAGGACCCGCTTGCCCTGATCGCTGCGTTGTTGCGCGCGCGGGGACTCGCCGGCTTACCGGTCGGCATTGAGGAAACCGTGCGCTATTTCGCGGTCGATAAATTGCGGCATGCCTTGCCAAAGGCGCGAATCGTTTCCGCCAATCCGGTCGTCAGGGGCTGCCGGATGATCAAGACGCCCGCCGAGATTGCGCTGTTGCAGGCAGCCAGCAACGTGACGGTTGCTGCCTATCGCTGGACGTACCCACGGATTGAAAAGGGCATGACGCCAGCGCAGATCGGCGCGCTGATGACGGCGGCGACCCGAAAATTGGGCGGCGATCCCGAATTCGCGCTGGTGCTGATCGGCGAGGCTGCTGCTTATCCACATGGCAGCCTGGCACCGCAAATCGTCGCTGACGGGCAAGTGGTGCTGATGGACTGCGGTTGCAGCGTTCATGGCTATCAATCCGACATTTCGCGCACATTCGTGCATGGCACGGCGTCTATCGAGCAGCGCGCGGTGTGGGACCATGTCGCCAAAGGACAGCAAGTGGCGCGCGCGGCCGGTCAGATCGGGGCGCCGGCAGGCAGCGTCGACGATGCGGTGCGTCGTTATTACGAGGCGCAGGGTTATGGACCGGGCTATAAGCTGCCCGGCCTGTCACACCGGACCGGTCATGGGATCGGGATGGATGGGCACGAACCCGTCAATCTCGTGCATGGCGAGACGACGCCACTGGCGGCAGGGATGTGCTTTTCGAACGAGCCTGGTATCTACTTGCCCGGCAAATTCGGCGTCCGGCTGGAAGACTGTTTCCATATGAGCACGACCGGACCAGTCTGGTTCAGCGAACCCCCGAAAAGCATCGATTTGCCCTTCGGATGATAAGGCGAGAGGCGTGGCCAGAACTGCGCCTTCGCCGTGCCAGCTCTTTGTGGCACCGTGGGGAGCGGGGGAATGCTTATCGCCGAATAACGCCCAGCGGTCACGGGAGAGGATTGGTGCAGCAACGGGCGACCAAGCCAGTCGCGGCAGTTTGGAAATAGTTACTGGTTGCCGATGGCCGCCTGGTCATCGAGCCAATCGGCGAGCGCCCGGTAGGATAGTGGCGATGAAAGCCGAAGGCCGATTTCGCCATCCAGGCTCCACCGGACAAAGGCATGCGTTGCGCCAAGCCCGTCAACCGCGACGACAACAGGTTCGTCGCGAGCGAATATTTCCGGGGTCACGACGGCAACCCCGACGATCGAGATATTGGCAATTGCCCCTTCGATGGTGCCGCGCCCGCTGATAATTCTGGCATTCCCTGGGCGTTGGAAACGGGGGGCACGGGGATGACGGCGGCGAATCGACTGACGTTCTTCGCGCAATACCGCATCGACATCGATTGGCATTTCAAACTGAACCCCGGCCTCGCGCCGCCGTGCCCAGCGGACGGTGGCCCAGAAGCATCGGTCTGACCGCAAATCAATCTGGACCCGGTCGCCTACTGCGGGCACTCGGTTCACCTCGATCATCGCACCGCTTGCGGAGAGATTTCGGACCACACAGAGTTGATCCGGCCCTGTCGAAACGAGCCGACCGACCCGAAAGACCGAAATATGACGCGCACCACCCCGGCGCTCAATATAGCCACGGCGATCGTCCAGCTCCATCGTCGCGGCAATTGTCATGTCGGTGTCAATCTCCTCGTCGTGCCGGTCAAACGATCGGGTTGGTCAGGCGGGTCGGGTTGTCATCGTGCATTCTAATCGGCGAGTATTAAGGGATTACAAAAAACATGTTTTTTCCATCGTTTCTGGACGGAGAGGTGTGAAGACGCGCGGGGGCTTTCGTCACCCTGATCGCGATGTTTCCTGTGTGCGCCGTGTTTTGCTTGAGCGTGGGCGCGCGTCGCCCTAGATCAGCGGCATGACATCGACCAACGACATCCGCCGCAGCTTCCTGGATTATTTTGCCGGTGAAGGGCATGCCCGCGTGCCTTCCGCACCGCTCGTGCCGCATAATGATCCGACGTTGATGTTCGTCAATGCCGGCATGGTACCTTTCAAGAACGTCTTCACCGGGCTTGAATCACGGCCCTATCTCACCGCGAGCTCATCGCAGAAATGTGTGCGCGCGGGCGGCAAGCACAATGATCTGGACAATGTGGGCTATACGGCGCGGCACCATACATTCTTCGAAATGCTCGGCAATTTCTCGTTCGGTGACTATTTCAAGGAACGCGCAATCTCGCTCGCCTGGAATTTGATCACCCGCGAATGGGGCATTGATCCCGATCGGCTGACGGTGACCGTCTATCACACCGATGATGAAGCCTTTGATCTGTGGCGCAAGATCGCCGGGCTGCCGGAAAGCCGGATCATCCGGATCGCGACCAACGATAATTTTTGGTCGATGGGCGATACCGGGCCGTGCGGGCCATGTTCCGAGATTTTTTACGACCATGGCGACCATATTCCCGGTGGCCCGCCGGGCAGTCCGGATGAGGATGGCGACCGCTTTGTCGAAATCTGGAATCTGGTCTTCATGCAGTTCGAGCAGGCCGCTGATGGCAGCCGCACCGCGCTGCCGCGCCCATCGATTGATACCGGCATGGGGCTGGAGCGCATCGCCGCCGTGCTGCAGGGTGTGCACGACAATTATGATACCGATACATTCAAGGCACTGATCGCTGCATCCAGTGCGCTGACGCATACGCCGTCTACCGGGGAAACCCAGGCGAGCCACCGGATCATTGCCGATCATCTGCGCACCAGCGGCTTTCTGGTGGCAGACGGCGTGCTGCCCGCCAATGAAGGGCGCGGTTATGTGCTGCGGCGAATCATGCGGCGCGCGATGCGCCACGCCCATCTATTGGGTGCCAAGGACCCGTTGATGCATCGCCTTGTGCCCGCGCTCGTCGCGGAAATGGGCGCTGCCTATCCCGAGCTACTGCGCGCGCAGCCGTTGATTGAGGCAACGCTGGCGCAGGAGGAAACGCGTTTCCGCCAGACGCTGACCAACGGGCTCAAGCTGCTCGACGAGGCGACGGCGGGCATGACGCCGGGCGCGACACTTGCCGGAGAAACGGCGTTCAAGCTGTATGACACGTTTGGCTTCCCGTATGATCTGACCGAGGATGCGCTTCGATCGCAGGGATTTGGTGTCGATCGTGCCGGATTTGACACGGCAATGGCTGAACAAAAGCGTGCAGCCCGCGCCGCCTGGAAGGGATCGGGCGAGCGCGCCTCCGACGAAATCTGGTTTGACATTGCCGAGGAGGCGGGCGGTACTGAGTTCACGGGCTATACCAGCGATGTCGGTGACGGCACCGTTATCGCGTTGCTGAAGGACGGCGTGCGAGTCGATCGTGCTGGCCCTGGCGAAGTGGTGGTGCTGACCAATCAGACGCCCTTTTATGCTGAAAGCGGTGGCCAGATGGGCGATGCTGGCATGATCAGCACCGATAGCGGCTTGCGCGCGAGCGTGCGGGATACCAGCAAGGCGGTCGGCCGGTTGCACGCGCATCAGGCGTTGATCACCGCCGGCGAAATCGCGCAGGGTGATACCGTCCACATGGCCATTGATGTCGCGCGGCGCGCGCAGATTCGCGCCAATCATTCGGCAACGCATTTGCTGCACGCGGCGTTGCGCACGCGGCTTGGCGGGCATGTCTCCCAAAAGGGCAGCCTGGTGGCGGCCGATCGTTTTCGCTTCGATTTCTCGCATCCAAGCGCGCTGAGCGCCGCTGAGATTGCCGATATCGAAGCTGATGTGAACCGCCAGATCAGGGGGAATGGCCCGGTCACTACCCGGTTGATGACGCCCGAAGATGCGATTGCGGCCGGGGCAATGGCGCTTTTTGGTGAGAAATACGGCGATGAAGTGCGCGTGCTTGCGATGGGAACAGAAGCGGACGCACCCTATTCGGTTGAGCTGTGTGGCGGCACCCATGTATCGGCGCTGGGCGATATTGCCTTGTTCAAAATCGTCGCCGAGGGCGCGGTGTCGAGTGGTATTCGCCGGATCGAGGCGCTGACGGGCGAGGCCGCACGGCTTTGGCTCGCCGATCGCGATGAGAAACTGCGCGAGACGGCGAGTGTGCTGAAGGCGTCACCTGATGAGGTGCCGATGCGTGTCGCTGCCTTGGTTGACGATCGCCGGCGGCTTGAACGTGAGCTTGCCGAAGCGAAAAAGGCATTGGCGCTGGGTGGCGGCGCTGGCGCTGCACCAGCCGGGCCCGAAACGGTGGGGGGCGTGAACTTTGCCGGTCAGGTCGTTGACGGGCTCGATCCCAAGGGTTTGCGCGGCGCAGTTGACGATGTGAAGACCCGAATTGGGTCGGGCATCGTGATGATTGTCGCGGTGAATGAGGGGCGTGCCTCTGTCGCGGTCGGGATCAGTGACGATCTGGTCGCCAGCCATAATGCGGTTGATTTGCTGCGGATTGCGGTCGCCGAACTGGGCGGGCAGGGCGGCGGCGGGCGACCTGACATGGCGCAGGGCGGTGGCCCCGAAGGCGGGCGTGCAGCAGACGCGATCGCCGCCGTCAAAAGCGCCCTGATGGCGGAAACAACGGCGGCCTGATCAGGTCGCTAGGCTATTGCCCGGCCCAAACCAGCGCCGTGATTCGCCATGTGCCGTCATCGCTGCGCAGCGTGGTAACAATGACGCCCTGTTGCGACATTAACTCATCGCCGCGCGCCGTAGCCATCATTGCCGGGCAGACCACATAGGCTTGATCACCAACAAGCGTGAAGCGGGACGGGGCGCGCAGTGTCGTATGGTTCATCGAAAAATCATGCTTGGTGCAATAGGCCCAGAGCGCTTCTACCCAGCGATCAAAACTGTTCGCCCCCGCCCAATGGAACGGGGCAAACGCATCAATGATCATCATATCGGGCGCGGTCAACGCACGCGCTTTGTCTGCTTCCAGCGCATCCAGGGCACGCCAGAATTGCTCGATTATCGACAAAATTTCGCGAGTGTCGTCGTCCATATCCATTAAGTGCGGGATACTGGTGCTTGGTTGACGTTAGGTAAAGGCCCTGGGCGCAACCGGCGGCATTCTTTCAGCGCGAGAAGATCGAATTACGGGCAGAATCGGCCAGCCAATGACCGAGATGACCGATGCTTGACATGGTCGCCGTGCTATAGCTGCCGCCGGTCAGGGCGTAATCGACCGCCAGCAGAATGAGCGTAAGCGCAGCAAGGGCCTTGATCATCATGCACCAATCAATGCGCTTTTGGGGTTAAGTCCGGCTGCACAGGGGTAGTGAATCGCGTGGGCAGGATGATTCTGCCCTCACGCCCGATGATCGCTATCGCGTAATCGACGAAAGCGCGGCTCGCGCATCAGCCCCGCAGCGCCCTTAATCTCCTTGCGCAATGCATCGCGCTTTTCGTGAATCGATGCGATCACAGGGCCGACGGCAACGCCAAGATCAGTCAGCACCGCTTCTGATAGCTGCAGCGAGCTTTCCAGCGTTTCCGGTACTGCATCGGTTACGCCAGCGCGATAGAGTTCTGCGGCGTGGTCAACATCGCGGGCGCGGGCAACAATGGTCAGATCAGGCACCCAATTGCGGACCCTTTTGGTCAGCCGGACCGTGAGCACAGGATCGTCCATCGTCAAAATCAACGCCTTTGCGCGGCCAAGATTGAGCCGATCGACCAATTCGGTTCGCGCGACATCGCCGAAGATCATGGGATATCCTTCTGCCCGGGCAGCGATAACGGTATCGATATCGGCTTCTACCGCGACAAAGGGCTGCTGGTGCGCGCGCAGCATTTCAGCGACCATTCTGCCTACCCGGCCAAAGCCGATGATCACGGTGCCAGGCCCCTCCGCCGGGATGGTAATGCCCAGCGGATCGCCATCGGTGCGGCGTTCGATCCGACGGGCGGCTTGCCTGCCGATCCAAGCGAGCAGGGGCGTAAGCGTCAACCCAATCGCGGTTACAGTTTCCCAGAAATTGGCAAAATCGGGCTTGATGAGCTGCGCCTGCGCAGCAGCACCCAATACAATCAATGTAGTCTCTGACGGACTGCCCATCAGCAAGCCCGTTTCTGCGGCAATGCCGCCGCGGATGCCAGTCCAGCGCAATAGCCCAAAGGTGACCAGCGCTTTTACAGAAACAACCGCGACAATTGCGAGCAACAGCTCCGGCCACCCCGCGAGGATCGATCGAAGATCGATGCTCATCCCCACGGTGATCAGAAACACGCCGAGCGCCAGACCGTTAAACGGCGCCGTCATCACTTCGACCTCGCTACGGTAATCGGTCTCCGCGATCAGCAGCCCGGCGAGCAGTGCGCCGACAATGGGTGAAAGGCCGACGGCCGTCGTGGCCAGGCTGGCCACGATCACGACGAGCAGCGACGCTGCCAGGAATAATTCGGGGCTTTTGGTGCGCGCGGCCTGAGCGAACAGGCGCGGCAAGATGACTCGTCCGCCGATAAACATCAGCGCGATGGTCGCCAGGCCCAGGGCAAGAATCCAGACAATCGCCCAAGGATCATTGGAGCCGTGCGGGGCCAGCGCGGCCAGCGCAAAGATGATCGGCACCAGGGCCAGATCTTCGAACAAAAGCATCGCAAAAGCTGCGCGGCCCACCCCGCTGGTCGTGCCTGCAATCGGAAGGACCAACGCTGTCGATGACAAGGCAAGCGCGAAACCCAGGGCCAACGCGCTTGACCAGGGCACGCCAAAGAGATGCGCCCCGACGCCAATAATCATGCCGGATGCGATCAGCTCAGCCGCGCCGGTGCCGAAAACCAACTGACGCATGCTCCACAGCCGCTTTAGCGAAAGTTCGAGTCCGATCGAAAAGAGCAGCAATGTGATACCGAATTCGGCAAACGGTTCGATCGCATCGGCATCGGAAATGGTCACATGCCGTAACCAGGGCATTTTCCCAACCAGCGCGCCGAGACCGAACGGGCCAACGAGCACGCCAACCAGGATGAAACCGATCACCGGGCTGATTTTCGCGCGGGCAAATGCCGGGATCACAAGCCCTGCGGCCCCCAGAATGACGAGCGCGTCTGAAAAACCGTGACTGTCGAGAGCGATGGTCATGACGGCATCTAGCCTGCCACGATGCGCTTTGTCAGCCCATGGCGGATTTAGCGTCGATGAAACCCGCATTGGCGGGGGAAAACTAGTTTGCAGCCCTTTGCGGCTTCGGCTCGTGGATTACAGGATCATCGTTTGCGAACAGCGCATCGACCGAGCCGCCATTGCGCGCCAGAATCGCTTCAACGCGTTTGCGGCCGAGAAAATAGGGCAGCGCGGGATGATCAGTGTCCGCAGCGATCAGCTTTGCCGCCTCGGCATCGCTGAGGCTGCCGCCGCCGGCAACAAAATCGCAATAGCCCTCTACTTTCCAGGCCGGCGCTGCCTGTGCGGCAGCAAGGCCGAAATGGCGACGGAGCAGGCCGTGCGCCATTTCATGAGCAAGGACCTGTGAAAGCGGCCTGACCCCGCCAATCTTGCGCCCGTTGAACGCGAGGTCCCGGACTATGTCGCTGCGGTTGACGATCACCAGTTCCGAACCGGGCCGCGAGATCGCAAACGCGCTGACGCTCGCTCTTGCGAGCGCGCGCCAGCGCCAGCCGCCATTGGTGAGGAATATCCGGCTGCCTAGGCCGGGTGCCGCAATGGCCGACGTGCTCAGGCGTTGGTCCGCCCGCGCAAGCACTGCATCCATCGCCGATGGGATCGGGAGCTCAGCCGAAATATGATGCTCGCCAATTTGGCGATGAAAGGGGAATGCAAGGTCGTCGGACGGTTGAAGTGCGCTGGCGGCGATCGCTGGCGCTGCAAAAGCGAGCAGCCAGCGAGATCGCGCGCCCGCCACGCCTACACACCCATCGCGGTTTCCAGATTGACGCGGACCTGTTCGAAAAATTGCTCCGTCGTCATCCAGGGTTGATTGGGCCCGATCAGCAGCGCAAGGTCTTTGGTCATATGGCCGTCTTCAACGGTCTTGATGCAAACCCGCTCAAGCGTTTCGGCAAAGGCGGAGACTTCCGGCGTGCCATCAAACTTGCCGCGATATTTAAGGCCGCCGGTCCAGGCGAAAATCGACGCGATCGGGTTGGTCGAGGTTGCCTTACCCTGCTGATGCTGACGGAAATGGCGGGTGACGGTGCCATGCGCCGCTTCTGCCTCAACGGTCTTGCCATCGGGAGTGAGCAACACGGACGTCATCAGCCCGAGCGAACCAAAACCCTGGGCGACCTGATCGGACTGGACGTCGCCGTCATAGTTTTTGCAGGCCCAGACGAATTCGCCATGCCATTTCAGCGCGGAAGCGACCATGTCATCGATCAACCGATGTTCATAGACGATGCCAGCTTCCTTGAACTTGTCCTTGAATTCACTTTCAAAAACCTCAGCGAACAAATCCTTGAACCGGCCATCATAGGCCTTCAGGATGGTGTTCTTGGTCGATAGATAAACCGGCCATTTCAGGTTCAAGCCGTAATGCATTGATGCGCGGGCGAAATCGCGGATCGAATCGTCCAGATTGTACATCGCCAGCGCGACGCCCGGCGACGGGTATTGGAACACTTCGCGATCGATCACGGTGCCGTCATCGCCTTCGAACACCATGCGCAGCTTGCCGGGGCCGGGGACGAGGAAATCAGTAGCGCGATACTGATCGCCAAAGGCGTGACGGCCAACGACAATCGGGTGGGTCCAGCTGGGGATCAGGCGCGGTACGTTCTTGATCACGATTGGTTCGCGGAAAATCGTGCCGCCCAGGATGTTGCGGATCGTGCCGTTGGGCGATTTCCACATCTTTTTGAGGCCGAATTCCGTCACCCGGTCTTCATCAGGGGTGATCGTGGCGCATTTCACGCCGACGCCGTATTTTTGGATCGCCCGCGCGCTTTCCACCGTGATCTTGTCATCAGTCTCGTCACGCTTCTCGACGCCCAGATCATAATAATCGAGATCGATATCGAGATAGGGAAGAATGAGGCGTTCACGGATCCATTGCCAGATGATCCGGGTCATCTCATCGCCGTCGATTTCGACGACGGGCGTCTTCACCTTAATTTTCGCCATCGATTGCTCGCTTATCCTTGGGGAAGGGTTTCTCAGCGCCGTCTAGGATGAAGGCCCGCGCCAATCAACCTCCCCAAACGTGCTGACTGGTACGAGTCCGCCCGGATTGGTGCGCGCGCATTGAATTGCTGCATTGCGCAATGTACAAAGCGACCATGCCATTGCCCGAAAAACCGCCAATTGGTGGTGCCAGCGTCACCTGGCGCTTTCCTGATGTTCATCCCGAAGGGCGCAAATATGTGCTGATCGCCGGTGCGGCGGCGTTTCTGTCCTTTTTTATCTGGGATTTCGTGACCTGGCCGCTGATTGGCCTAACGATCTGGGTTGCGGCGTTTTTCCGTGATCCGGTGCGGGTGACGCCACAGGGCGATGATTTGATTACGGCGCCCGCCGACGGGTTGATCACGATGATCGAACGAATGCCGGTGCCGCCCGAACTTGCCGGTGAGAATTGCCTGGGTGCCGCACCATTGGTGCGGGTGTCGATTTTTATGAGCGTGTTCGATGTCCATATCAACCGGACGCCCATTCCCGGCACGATCCGCCAGGTTATTTATATTTCTGGCAAATTCCTCAATGCGGATCTCGACAAGGCGAGCGAGGAAAATGAACGCCAGCATATCCTGGTCGAGAACCGCGACGGCCGCAAAATTGGCTTCACCCAAATTGCGGGGCTGGTTGCCCGGCGAATCGTTGGTTTCGTCAAACCTGGCGATATGGTGGCATCCGGACAGCGAATCGGCCTGATTCGCTTCGGCAGTCGGGTTGACGTCTATTTGCCCGACGATTTCGCCTGCCAGGTCGTGCTCGGCCAGCGCAGTGTCGCGGGTGAAACGATCATTGGCCGCGCGCATGCGACGACGCCGCTGGGTATCACCCAGTGACGATGCCCGTGGCGGTGCCAAGGACAGCCCCGTCCACGCCCAATTTTGCCAAGCAGACGCTTGACGCCGCTGCCCCCTGTAGGTTTCGGCGCATCGCAGCAGCGCGATGAGGCGACCCCGGCCCCGCCCGGTGCGCGGTCTGCCGTTGCGGGCAGTGGCGCCCAATGCAGTGACGGCGTTGGCGCTGTGTTCCGGGCTGACAGGCATCCGTTTTGCGATCGCGGCCGAATGGCAACTGGCGGTGACGATGATCATGATTGCCGGTGTGCTCGATGGCCTGGATGGCCGGATCGCCCGGATGGTTCGGGGGGAGAGCCGGTTTGGCGCTGAACTTGATTCGCTGTCGGACGCGATTTCCTTCGGCGTTTCTCCTGCGCTGATCCTGTATCTTTGGTCACTTGGGGCATTTCCGCAGCTGGGCTGGCTATGCGCGTTGGTATTTGCCGTATTTTGCGCGCTGCGGCTCGCCCGGTTCAATGCCGCAATTGACGTGGCCGACCAGCCCCACAAGCTCGCCGGGTTCCTCACGGGCATTCCCGCGCCTGCCGGTGCCGGGTTAGCAATGCTGCCGCTTTATCTATGGTTCTGGACCGGGGAGGGGGTGTTTCGGTCGCCCTGGCTGGTCGCGCCCTGGATAGCGTTGGTGGCGATCATGATGGTGTCCAGCATGGCGACCTATAGTTGGTCGTCGCTCAAGCTGCGGAGTTCGGTCCGCTTTGAAGCGATTGCTGTCGTTGTTTTGCTGGGCGCCGCGCTGGTTTCTGCCCCTTGGCACACGCTCACGCTGGTTTGTGTCGCGTATCTGTTATCGATGCCGTTCAGTATTCGCGGTTACGCGCGAATCAAGCAGCTGCGCGCCAAGCCGGCGGCCGCGCCACTGCCATGACGGGGCGACGACGTGGCATGGCACGGACGGGCATCACCGGTGCGATTATGCCCTTAGCCGCGAACAGAGCGATGATTCGTGGCATGGCGGGAACGAGCGTGAACATCATGACGGCACAAACCGACATCAGGGCCGCGGAGAACAGTATCAGGCTCAACAGCATCACCATCGTCTAATCCTCCGTCAATTGTTGAAATGCCCTGTCGTCAATGAAGGTGCGGGCGGTCATTTTTGTTCCGTGTACAGCTTACGAACCCTTTATGTTCCACCTCCGTTCCAACTGTCAAGCGTCGCATTATTATACTTGACGTACCCAAGGTGAGAACGTAGGGTGAATCCACGATCTGGAGACACCCAATGGCATCCGCCCTTTCAGCCCTGCACTTTCACAATGAAGAAGCCGCCTACGCCTATGTCGAGGCGCGGATTTGGCCGGATGGTCCGGTCTGCCCGCATTGCGGCGGCGTGGAGCGCATCAGCAAAATGCAAGGCAAGAGCACCCGCGTTGGCGCATACAAGTGCTACCAGTGCCGCAAGCCCTTCACCGTCAAGATCGGGACCATTTTCGAATCGTCGCACGTCGCCATGAACCTATGGCTCCAAGCGATGTATCTGATCGCGGGCAGCAAGAAGGGCATCAGCTCCAACCAGCTTCACCGCACTCTTGGCGTCACCCTCAAAACCGCTTGGTTCATGGCGCACCGTATCCGCGAAGCGATGCGTTCGGGCGGCCTGGAGCCGTTCGGTTCGGGCGGTGGCATGGTCGAGGCCGATGAAACCTATATCGGCAACCAGAAGGGCGCTGTTCCGGCGCGCGGCGGGTTTCGGCACAAGATGAAGGTGCTGTCCCTTATCGACCGCAATTCAGGCGCGGCACGCAGCTATGTACTGCCCGATGTTACTGCCAATGCGATCTGGCCAATCCTAGCCGAGAACCTTGCCCGTGAGGCGTTTCTGATGACTGACGAAGCCCGCGTGTACCGGAGCCTTGCCGATAACTTTGGCGGTCATGGCACCGTGAACCACCGTGGCGGCGAATATGTCGATGCGTACAAGCCGCACCTGCACACCAACACCGTCGAGGGCTATTTCAGCATTTTCAAGCGCGGGATGCGTGGCATTTACCAGCATTGTGCCGAGAAGCATTTGCACCGCTATCTCGCCGAATTTGATTTTCGGTACAGCAACCGTCAGGCTCTTGGGTGCAATGATGGGGATCGCGCCGACCGCCTGTTGGCGGGTATCATCGGTAAGCGTCTAACCTATCAAACAGCTTGTATCGGAGCCTGATGGCCATGCCGAAAAAAAAGGAAAAGCTAACTCAAGAGCGGCAATCGGAGATGTTCCGAAAAACCGCCCAAGAGTTAATCGACGCTGGCGAACTAAACCCCATCGAGGCAGATAAGGCGTTTGAAAAGATTTTGAGGCCAGTCCGACAACTAAGGGTTTTGGACTGAAATGGATGTTGGCAACGCCTTTGAAAGTCCTGAATATTTAGCGGAATGGGCTACTAAAGAAGCGAAGAAATTTACTTCCGTTCGCAAAGAATTTTTCTCCGATCCAAATGTGTGCGCTCGCGTCGTTGAGTTCGATCCGGAGATTGGCGAGAACGTGATCAAGATGCGCCTCTTCAAAATCCTCCCCGTAGAACTGAGGGGGCTTGCTTCCAATGCCATCAAAAACTTTCGGGACGCTCTCGACCAGACCACGTTCGCCGCTACCTTCCTCATTCGCGACAAGGGGAGCAATCGTGCCCACTTCCCTTTCGGAGAGAATCCCGACGATCTTGAAAACAGTCTGAGCAGACGAAAATCTGTCCCCTGCAAGGGACTCGCCGAAGAGTTGTTTCCTGTCTTGCGGGAGTGCGAGCCTTACCCGACTGGCGATGGGTACACCGGCGGCAATGACGTTCTTCGCGCTCTCGCGCGAGTATCCGGGGACAACAAGCATGCCGTTACATTGACAGTCTCTGCGGCTGTCGATCAAACGACTATCAATCCGGGTGTCGTCCAAGTCGGACCGGGTGGCGCAACATTGTATGTCCCGCCCGAATGGGATGCTGTCAAAAATGAGATAAAGCTGTGGTCCTTCCCGCCCGGAAGTTACGTCAATGTGGATATGAGTGTGGCCCTCGCGATAGGCTTCGGCCCGGGTCCGCTGGAGCGCTATGCAGTCGAATTTTTCTTGGATGAACTCGCCCGCGACGTTCCCGTCATCATCAACCGGATAAAACAGGCGACGGCGAAAATCATCGTTGATCGGTGAAGACATCATTCAAGCCTCCCATTTTAGTTGGGTACGTCAAGTATAACAACGCCTCAAGCGTTGAATTGAACCTTGATTTGAACCGTGGTCTCGGCTAAGCGCCGCGCCTCAACCCCGCATGGGAAGCGCACATCACCGGTGTTCGTCCGGGCCTTGGCCCGTTTGGATATTTGCTTCCCAGAGGACAAACCGGAAAGGAATTACCTATGGCGGCACCAGTCGTCACCATGCAGCAATTGCTCGAAACAGGCGCACATTTCGGCCACCAGACTCACCGCTGGAACCCGAAGATGAAGCCCTATATCTTTGGCGACCGCAACGGCGTCCATATTCTCGACCTCAGCCAGACCGTGCCGTTGTTTGCGCGTGCGCTCGAATTCGTCGCGGCGTCGACCGCATCGGGCGGCAAGGTGCTGTTCGTCGGCACCAAGCGTCAGGCGCAGGAGCCCGTCGCAGACGCGGCGCGTCGTTCGGGCCAGCATTTCGTCAACCATCGCTGGCTGGGCGGCATGCTCACCAACTGGAAGACCATCTCGGGCTCGATCAAGCGCCTGAAGACGCTCGAAGAGCAGCTGTCGGGCGACACCACCGGCCTGACCAAGAAGGAAGTCCTGCAGCTCACCCGTGAGAAGGACAAGCTTGACCTGTCGCTCGGCGGCATTCGTGACATGGGCGGCATCCCGGACGTGATGTTCGTGATCGACGCCAACAAGGAAGAGCTGGCGATCAAGGAAGCCAACACTTTGGGTATTCCCGTCGTCGCGATCCTCGATTCGAACGTCTCGCCCGATGGCATCGCATTCCCGGTCCCCGCGAACGATGACGCCAGCCGCGCGATCCGTCTGTATTGCGAAGCGATTGCGATTGCCGCGACGCGCGGTGGACAGCAGCAGCAGGCACAAAGCGGTCGTGATCTGGGCGCGATGGATGAGCCACCCGCTGAAGAAGCGCTGGCAGCACCCGTTGAAGCGGCCGTTGACCCCGAAATGGTCGCAGCGGCGAGCGATGCCGTGATGGCCGTCGAAGGCGAGCAGCAGCTCGACGCCTGAGTGGCGTCTCCGAACTGAAATATGGGCGGGGTAGGGCGCAAGCCTTCCCCCGTCCCTACCCATATTTATCGAAGATAAGGATGTAAGACATGGCCGAGATCACAGCCGCCGCCGTCAAGGATCTGCGCGAGAAGAGCGGCGCGGGCATGATGGATTGCAAAAAGGCATTGACCGAAGCAAATGGCGACATGGATGCCGCCATGGATTGGCTGCGCACCAAAGGGCTCGCTTCGGCCGCTAAGAAATCCAGCCGCACCGCCGCCGAGGGCTTGGTCGGCGTCGAAGTGTCGGGCACCAAGGGTGCCGTGGTTGAGGTCAATTCCGAGACCGACTTTGTCGCCAAGAACGATCAATTCCAAACGTTCGTGCGTGACGTGACCTCGGTCGCGTTGGAACTGGGCGATTCGATCGACGTGATCAAGGCAGCGCATCTCGGCGGCAAGACCGTTGAAGAAGTGCTGACCAACAACATCGCGACGATCGGCGAGAACCAGAATCTGCGCCGCGCCAAGCGTCTCGAAGTCAGCAGCGGTGCCGTGGTGCCTTACGTTCACAACGCAGCGGCACCAGGCCTCGGCAAGATCGGCGTGCTGGTTGCGCTTGAGAGCGACGCCGATGCCGATGTGCTGCTGCCGCTCGGCAAGCAGATCGCGATGCACATTGCAGCCGCTTTCCCGCTGGCGCTTAACGAGGAAGATCTCGATCCCGAGATCGTCGCTCGCGAACGCGCCATTGCGACCGAGAAGGCTGCAGAGAGCGGCAAGCCGGCCGATATCGTTTCCAAGATGGTCGACGGCGCGATTGCGAAGTATCGCAAGGAAAATGCCTTGGTCAGCCAATTGCTGGTGATGGATGGCAAGACCAAGATTTCGGACGTGGTCGCCAATGCCGCCAAGGCTGCCGGCAAGACCATCGTGCTCAAGGATTATGTTCGCTTCCAGCTGGGCGAGGGCATTGAGCGCGAAACCAGCGATTTCGCCGCTGAAGTTGCCGCCGCCGCCGGCGTCAACTGATCAAATAAGGGGTGGGCTGGCACGGCCGGCCCACCCCGATTTGGCAAAGCGATGATGCGGTGCATGCCCCGTGCGAGTCATGTCGATATGAACCGGCCATGATGAGGTCGTCACTGGTATCAGTGCTTGGCACGGTGAAGGGGCCCTACTAAGGTCGCGCCGCTGCCCTGCCCAAGCGCAAGTTGGATCGATGACCATACCCAAATTCAAGCGCATTTTGCTCAAGCTGTCCGGAGAGGCGGCGATGGGCGATCAAACCTTCGGGATCGACCCGGCCACCGTGGCGCGTGTTGCTGGCGAAGTGAAGCAAGCCAAAGACGCCGGGTATCAGCTGTGCCTGGTGATCGGCGGCGGCAATATCTTTCGCGGTATGGCTGGTGCTGCCAAGGGTATGGACCGGGCAACGGCGGATTACATGGGCATGCTGGCGACCGTGATGAATGCACTCGCGATGCAGGACGCACTGGAGCGGCTAGGCGTTGAAACCCGGGTGCAGTCAGCAATTCCGATGGCGAGTGTTTGCGAGCCCTATATCCGGCGGCGGGCCGAGCGGCATTTGGAAAAGAACCGCGTTGTCATCTTCGCGGCCGGCACGGGCAGCCCGTATTTTACCACCGATTCAGGGGCGGCGTTGCGCGCGGCGGAAATGCGCTGCGACGCGTTGCTTAAGGGCACCAGCGTCGATGGTGTCTATAATGCCGACCCCAAGGTCGATCCCAATGCCGTTCGCTATGAACAGCTTACCTTCAGTCGTGTTCTGTCCGACGATCTTAAGGTAATGGATGCGAGCGCTGTTGCGCTGTGCCGGGATAACGATATTCCGATTGTCGTCTTCAATATCCGCGAAACCGGCAATCTTGCCCGGGTCTTGCGCGGCGAGGGCACATCGACAATCGTCAACAACAAGACGGAGAACTGACATGGCCGCCTATGACAAGGCCGATCTTGAGCGGCGCATGGCTGGCAGCGTTGAAGCGCTAAAGGGTGATCTGATCGGCCTGCGTACCGGCCGGGCGAGCACGTCTTTGCTCGATCCGGTAACGGTTGAGGTTTATGGGTCGCATATGCCGCTAAACCAGGTTGCAACCGTGTCCGTCCCCGAATCACGGCTGATCTCAGTGCAGGTCTGGGACAAGGGCAATGTCGGCCCGTGCGACAAGGCGATCCGGTCGGCCGGCCTGGGGCTGAACCCGATTGTTGATGGCACCACTTTGCGTATCCCGATCCCGGATTTGACCGAAGAGCGCCGTAAGGAACTTGCCAAACTGGCTGGTCAATATGCTGAAAAAGCGCGTATCGCCGCGCGCAACGTGCGACGCGATGGCATGGAAAGCCTGAAGGCCGACGAAAAGAAGAACATCTTCAGCGAGGATGAGCGCAAGCGCCACGAGACTGAGGTGCAGAAGCTCACCGACGCGACGATTGCCGAAATCGATGCGGCTGCAAGCGCCAAGGAAAAGGAAATCCTCGGTAAGTGAAGCCTCGACCCGCCAATGTGCCTGAAAAGGCGGGTGAAGAAGGTGCGGTGCCGCGCCATGTCGCCATCATCATGGACGGCAATGGACGCTGGGCAAAGCAGCGCCATTTGCCACGCCTGGAAGGGCACCGCCGCGGCGTAGAGGCGGCCCGGCGGATCACGCGCGCGGCCCGTGTGTTGGGTATTGAAGCCCTCACGCTTTATGCATTCTCGTCAGAGAATTGGCGCCGCCCTGAAGAGGAGGTGGGCGATCTGATGGGGCTGTTGCGGCTGTTCATCCGCAATGACCTTGATGAAATGGTGCGCGAGAATGTTCGGCTCCGCGTGATCGGCGATTATAGCCGTTTTTCGGCCGACATCGTTGCGCTGGTTGATGATGCGTTGGCGCGGACGGCGGGCAATGACGGGCCGATTTTGGCGATTGCGCTAAACTATGGCGCTCGGGCTGAACTGGCCAATGCTGCCCGGACGCTTGCCCAGCAAGTGCGCGATGGCGAGATCGCGATTGAATCGATCGACGAGCAGACGATTGAGCAACGTCTCGATACCCATGATTTGCCGCCGCTGGACCTGTTGATCCGCACGTCGGGCGAACACCGGCTGTCCAATTTTCTGCTGTGGCAATCTGCCTATACCGAATTGCTGTTTGTCGACACGCTGTGGCCGGATTTTGATGAGGCAGCGCTTCGGAGTGCTGTGGCTTCTTTTGGCCGACGGCAGCGGCGCTTTGGCGGCTTGTGAGCGCGACGGACCCGAACCAGGGGCGATCCGAGCTTGCGACGCGCACCGTGGCCGGGCTTGGCATGGCGGGCCTTGCGCTGGTGGTGCTGTGGCTGGGCGGCTTTACCTTTTGGCTGGCAACGGCGATCCTCGGTTTAGGCGTGATTGGCGAATGGGCCGATCTTGCCAAGGTCGATGCCGCGACCAAGCGGCTGATGCTTTTTACGCTTTCCGTCCCCCTGGCGATTATGTGCCCCTGGGCTGCGGGGCCGAATTTCTTTGCGCTCGGCCTGGTCGCCGCAGCGGCCATATTCACGCTGGCCAGCACGCGACGACCCGATCTGGCGCTGGGCATGGTCTATACCGGCTTGCCCGTGCTCGCCTTGTTGCTGATCCGCAAACAGCCGGACGGGTTGGTGATGACGATCTGGGCAATCGCGCTCGTTTCGATCTGCGACGTCGGCGCGTTTTTCGCCGGTCGGATGATCGGCGGCGCGCGACTGGCGCCGATGATCAGCCCAAACAAGACCTGGGCTGGATTTTTCGGCGGGATCGTCGCGGCAGCCGCTTTCGGCGCCGTGATGCATGGCGTCTGGGGCTTGCCGTGGCGATTGACGCTGGCCACCCCGGTGCTGGCGGTGGTGGCGCAGGCGGGGGACCTGTATGAAAGCTGGCTGAAGCGTCAGTCGGGCGTGAAGGACAGTGGCAGCTTGTTGCCGGGCCATGGCGGGTTGATGGATCGCGTGGATGGGATGATTCCTGTCGCGCCGATCGCAGCTTTCCTCGTTATGTTGCCGGAAATTCAAAAATTGCTGATGGATGTGGTGCAGGGGCTTTAAGAATGAAAAGCGTTACGATTTTGGGGGCAACCGGCTCTATCGGGACATCGACGCTCGATCTGATTGAGCGCGAACCCGAAAATTTCGAAGTGCTGGCGCTGACCGCGAATTGCGATGTCGAAAAGCTCGCCGCGGCCGCGATCCGCACCAACGCGAGGCGTGCTGTTGTTGCTGAGGAGAGCTGCCTGGCTGATCTGCGCGCTGCGCTGGCTGGCACTGGTATCGAGACGGCTGGCGGTGCCAGGGCGCTTTGCGAAGCGGCGGCAATGGGCGCCGATGTCACCATGGCGGCCATTGTTGGCTGTGCTGGGCTGGAGCCGGTGTTGGCAGCGATCGGGCAGGGCGGGACGATCATCCTAGCCAATAAGGAGCCGCTGGTTTCGGCAGGCGACGTCATCCTGGCGGCCGCCGCCGCGTCGGGCGCGACGCTGTTGCCCGCTGATTCGGAGCATAATGCGATTTTCCAGTGTTTCGATTCGGCGCGGCCCCACCGAGTACGACGGATCATCCTGACGGCGAGCGGGGGGCCGTTTCGCGACAAGTCACTCGCTGAAATGCGGCAGATGACGCTGGAGCAGGCGGTGGCGCATCCCAATTGGTCTATGGGAGCCAAGATTTCCGTCGATTCAGCGACGCTGATGAACAAGGGGCTGGAGCTGATCGAGGCGGCGCGGCTGTTCCCCGTTGCCAATGATCAGCTGGAGATTATTGTTCATCGGCAATCGGTTATCCATTCTATGGTGGAATATGTCGATGGGTCGGTGCTTGCCCAGTTGGGGCCGCCCGATATGCGGACGCCGATTGCCTATTGCCTGGCCTGGCCGGATCGCATGGCCGCCCCAATGGCCCCGCTTGATTTCGTGGGCATCGGTCGACTTGATTTTGAGGCCCCCGATCCCGTCCGTTTTCCCGCCTTGCGGCTAGCACGATCAGCGCTGGAGGCGGGGGGCGCGCGACCGGCGATTTTGAATGCCGCCAATGAGGTGGCCGTGGCTGCTTTTCTAGAAAGACGGATTGGCTTCCTCGAAATTGCCGCAATCGTCGAAGATACGCTAAATGGCTATGACCCGGCCGCCCCGGATTCGCTTGAAGCGGTATTGGCAGTCGATGCCGAGGCGCGCCGGCTGGCGAGTGAACGTGTGAAGGATTGCGTCATTTGATCCAGACCCCAGGCTTTCTCTACACAGTCATAGCGTTCGTCCTGGTAATTGGGCCGTTGGTGTTCGTGCATGAACTTGGCCATTATCTCGCCGGCCGCCTGTTTGGGGTGAAGGCGGATGAATTCTCGATCGGCTTTGGGCGTGAAGTGTTCGGGGTAACCGACAAACGCGGTACGCGCTGGAAGTTCGGCTGGATGCCCTTGGGCGGCTATGTGAAATTCGCTGGCGATATGGATGCGTCGAGCAAGCCCGATCCTGAATGGCTGGCCCTGCCAGCGGAGGAACGCGCGCGCACCTTTCAGGCTAAGCCGATCTGGCAGCGAGCGATTATCGTGGCGGCCGGACCGATCACCAATTTCCTGGTGGCGATCGCGATCCTGATGGGCTTTGCGATCAGCTATGGCGATCTGCGGACCCCGGCGGTGATCGGGTCGATCCAGCCAGGCAGTCCTGCAGCGTCCGCTGGCCTGCGCGAAGGCGACAAGATCGTCGCCCTGGCTGGGCGGCCGATCGGTACCTTTGAAGATATGGTCCGGTTCGTCCAAATCCGACCAGGCCAGAGCGTTCAGGTGGATTTCGTTCGCGATGCTGCGCCCAAGGGGGTTACGCTCACCATCGGCACCCATGTGGAGCGCGATCGGTTCGGTAATGAACCCAAAATCGGCAGGATCGGCATTGGCCGTGCGGCGGCAACGCTGGTGCCCGTCAGTCTGATCGAAGCACCCGCAGTCGCGGTTCGGCAGACCGGCAGCATCCTGCGCATGATGGGGGATGTGATTGGGCAAATCGTGTCGGGCCGGCGTTCGGTCAAGGAACTTGGCGGGCCGTTGAGCATTGCGAAAGTTTCAGGCGAACAGATGGCGCTGGGCACATCGTCGTTCGTTTTCCTGATTGCGCTTGTTTCGATTAATCTGGGATTCATTAACCTTTTGCCAGTGCCTGTACTCGATGGCGGTCACCTGCTGTTTTATGCGATCGAGGCTGTCCGCCGTCGACCGTTGGAGGCGCAGGTGCAGGAATGGGCTTTTCGGGGCGGATTGGCTGCCGTGCTGGCGTTGATGGTGATGGTGACGTTCAATGACCTGGGCACGTTGGGCCTATGGAATAAGCTGGGGATTCAGCTAGCCGGGTTGATCGGTTGATCGGGTT